>OFFL01000046.1_pt1 | contig 124464 bp, 101 predicted proteins | sample 1521391 | NCBI WGS metagenome assembly OFFL01 (sample SAMEA3504082, study PRJEB24116) | mouse gut metagenome | biome: mouse gut; feature: mouse-associated habitat; material: faeces | place: Denmark | collected 2011
CGATGCACACTCGCTTCGCTCGGCGCTGATATAATATCTGACGATATTATATCATGTCTTTCAGAAAAGGTCTATAGATTTTTAATTTTGAATTCCCTCTCATACTCCCTTCTCTGATCCTTTCTTGCAATCGCCTCCCGTTTATCGTAATTCTTTTTCCCCCTTGCAAGCCCCAGTTCCAGCTTCGCTCTGCCGTCCTTAAAATACACCTGCAGCGGTATCAGGGCATATCCCTTCTCGGCAAGCTGCCCTGTCAGTTTTCTGATCTCCTGTTTGTGCAAAAGCAGCTTTTTTGGGCGCAGCGGATCTCTGTTAAAAATATTGCCCTTCTCATAAGGGCTGATATTCATACCGTACACATAGGCCTCCCCCTTTTCAATTCCGGCATAACCTTCCTTGATACTGCATTTTCCAAGCCGCAGGGATTTCACTTCAGTACCGTGCAACACCAGCCCCGCTTCATATTTTTCTTCTATAAAGTAATCGTGGTAAGCTTTTTTATTGTTTGCCACCAGTTTCATGCCTTCCTTAGCCATTTCTTCTCTCCCTCCTCCATGCGCTCCAGTCCTGCACCGGCCACAGATATTTTCCAACCTGTTCCCGTTCACAGTCAGTTACTCACACCATCCACACATCTGTCGTCTCACTCCGCCGGCAAAAAGTCCACATATTTCAATTGCTTATTTGCCCGCTTAACGACCACACACAGTCTTTGTCCCAGCGAAAAGCACCGTCCGGTATGTTCCCCCACCAGCTGATACCCCCGCTCTTCGTATCTGTAATAATCCCCCGGCAGATCGCCCACTGATATAAGCCCTTCCACCGTATTTTCCAGTTCCACATAGATCCCGAAGGAATTGACGCCGGATACCACGCCCGAAAAGCTCTCTCCGATATGCCCTTCCATATACTGCGCTTTCTTGATCTTTTCACATTCCCGTTCCGCTTCGTTCGCCCGTCTTTCCGTCATGGAACACTGCGCTGCAACCGCATCCAGAATCTCCCGATAGTGTTCCTGTCGGTCCTCGTCCAGTTTCTCCCGCAGATGCTGTTTGATAATCCGATGAATCTGCAGGTCTGGATATCTGCGGATCGGAGAAGTGAAATGACAGTAATATCTGCTTGCCAGACCGAAATGGCCCACGCAGGAAGACGTATATCTGGCCTGCCGCATGCTGCGCAGTGCCAGCCTGCTGACAAGGGCTTCGGATTCGCTCCCCTCCGCCTGCCATAAAAGCTTCTGGATCTCCTTCGGATGAATTTCCTCTCTCCCTGTTTTTATGCAAAATCCCATATTCCGCATCAGAAACGAAAGCTTTTTGATTTTCTCCTGCTCTGGGCTTTCATGGCTTCTGTACAAAAAGGGAATATCCAGCCAGTAGAAATGCTCCGCCACCGTCTCGTTTGCCAACAGCATAAATTCTTCGATCAGTTTTGTCGCCGCATTCCGCTCATAGGCCTTTATTTCCACAGGATATCCTGTCTCATCCAGGATAAGCTTACTCTCCGGAAAATCAAAATCGATGGATCCTCTTTTTTCCCTGTTTTTCCGCAAGATCACGGAAAGCCTTCCCATCTCCCGCAGCATCGGCACAAACGGACCCAGATCCGCCTGTTTCTGTGCTGCGGCCATGTCGTCAGCCGCTTCCAGAATTTTATTTACCACGCCGTAAGTCAGCCGCTTATCCACCCGGATCACAGACTCCACAATGCGGTAATCCCGCACCGTTCCATCTTTCTCCAGCTGTATCAGACAGCTGAGCGCCAGCCTGTCTTCCCCTTCATTCAGGGAGCAGATCCCGTTAGACAGCGCTTTCGGCAGCATTGGGATCACCCGATCCGGAAGATACACGCTATTCCCTCTCTTTAAAGCCTCTCTGTCCAACGCCGAGTATTCCTGCACATAGTTGCTCACATCCGCAATATGCACGCCCAGTTCATAAATACCGCCCTCCACAGACAGGCTCACCGCATCATCCAGATCTTTTGCATCGTCACCGTCGATGGTCATCATCTGCAGCTTCCGAAGATCCATGCGCCCGGCTCTGTCCGCCTCACTGACATCCCTCGCCACCCGGTCCGCCTGACGCAGTTCCCGCCCCGAAAAATCATCCGGCAGTTCATAGCCTCTGACAACGGACAGCATATCAATGCCCGGTTCATCCGCATCTCCCAGAATTTCCGCAATTTTCCCCTCCGGGCTTTTGCGCTCTTTCTCTTTAGCTTCCGCGATAATCTCCGCCACTACCTTCTGCCCGTCCAGCGCTCCGTTCACATGCTCCTTCGCAATAAAGATGTCGGCAGGGTTCATTCTCCTGTTATCCGGCACAACAAAACCATAGTTTTTGCTCTGCTCATAGGTTCCGACTACTTTTCGATTTTTTTGCGTTTCCCGCTGTTCCATCTCTTCCCCCAACAATTTTTTCTCCTGTTCTGCTCAGTCTGATTTTCTATCTCCCCATGGATTTTCTCCGGGCTTTCCTGTGCATAAAAAAATCCTGCGGCCGCAGGATTTTTTACTCACTCTTAAAATCTGTTGATATTAAGCACCGCTGCAAGAACGATGAAAAGGATCGCCAGAATCTTTGTCCATCTGGCCAGATTCGCCTCTCTTGAGCGCCCTTTGTTCTTCCCCCAGTAAGTCTCTGTGGAACCGCTGAGAGCTCCCAGCCCTGAGGATTTTCCTTCCTGCATCAGTACGAGTACCACCAACACGGCACAATCCAGTATAAAAATTGCTGTCAGTATATATCTGAGTATTTCCATATTTTCCTCCATAACACTTCCGACATCACGTAAAATTTAGTTTATCACATAAACAGGCAGTTTTCAACTGTTTTTTTGCAAAATTCTGGCATAAATTCTGCCACAACCATACCGTCCAGGTCACTTTAATATCTCCCTGTATACCCGCAGCACATTATCTTTCAATATCTTATCCAACTGCCCCTCGGTAAATCCGCTTTTTTTCAAAGTGTCCGCCAGTCTGTCCATCTGATCGGCCCCTGGCAGCTCCGCATGGGTTTCTATCCCGTCAAAGTCGCTGCCCAGCCCCAGACACTCCATGCCGCCCACCGACACAATATGCCTGGCGTGTGCCGCCACCGCCGCCACCGTGCCCGGATTCTGTTCTCCCGGCATGACCTGCGTCAGAAAATCAGCGCAGAAATTCAGGCCCATCACCCCGCCCCGTTCCGCCAGCCTGCGGATCATATCATCGCTCATGTTGCGCACACAGGGACACAGCGTCCTGGCATTGGAATGGCTGGCCACGAAGGGCTTTTTTGTGTTGGCAAGCACATCACAGAAACCGGCGTCCGACAGATGGGATACATCCACGATCATCCCCAGTTTTTCCATCTCCTGCACAAACAGGATACCGGTCTGTGTCAGACCGTCCTTCACATTCGGCGTATTCAGATAATGTAACGTCTCCTGCTGCAAAGCGGGAGTGCCGCCGCCTTTCTCTGCATCCTTAAGCTTCTTTCCCTGCTCTCCGTCCAAATTTGGATAGCCCAGCTCATTGGGATAATTCCATGTCAGAGTCATCATCCGCACACCCTGTCCATATAGCCTGCGCAGCTTTTCCAGATCTCCGCCGCACACGCCGCCCTCCTCCACGGTGAGCAGTGCGGACATCCTGCCTTTCAGACAATTCTTTTCTATATCATTGTAAGTGAACACCGGCGCAATGACATCTCTATTTTCCGACATCTCCTGCTCGTAAAGTCTGAAAAGTTCCTGCACCTCCTGCCAGGGATCCCCGCAGGCACCCAGGTTCACAAACAGAGCAAAATTCTGTAAAAGATAATCCCCTTCCCGCATCTTCCCGATATCTATATGGCAGTCATTTTCCCGCAATCCTGCTGCCTTATTTGCCCGCTTCTTCTGAAGCAGAACGGAAATGGTATCGCAATGCATATCGACTGTTCTCATTAACACTTTCCCTCTCTTTAGCCGTTTTAATTCGCCACCTGTTGTCCTGTGCGAAACATACGCCGGATCTTTGCCGTCCACTTACCTGCCGGTTCCGAAATTCACTCCGGTATCGTCAGGTTTCTCCTCGTCAAACTGATAATCCTTCCCCGGTAACACAGCGTTTAACAGGATCCCTGTGAGCGCTCCCACCGCCAGACCGGAAAGACTGATCGTCACATCGCCCACGGCAAAGGAAATCGCCCCTGCAGCGCTGTAATTGATACCGATGGACAGCACCAGAATCAGTGCTGCTATGATAATATTCCGGCTCTTTGTAAAATCAGTCTGTGTCTCCACGATATTGCGGACACCCACCGCAGAGATCATACCATAAAGCACCAACGATACGCCGCCTCTGGTAGCTGTGGGCATACAGCCGATCACAGCGGCAAATTTGGGAGAAAAGGAAAACAATACTGCTAAAATGGCTGCGATTCGTATCACCGCCGGATCAAACACCTTCGTCAGGGACAGTACCCCTGTATTTTCACCGTATGTAGTGTTCGCAGGAGCGCCGAACAGGGAAGCTAAAGTCGTCGCCATTCCGTCCCCCAGCAGAGTTCTGTGCAGCCCCGGATCCTTGATAAAATTCTTCCCCACAGTAGAGGATATGGCGGAAATATCTCCGATATGCTCCACCATGGTCGCCAGCGCAAGGGGCACAATGGTGATAACAGCTGTGATCATCATGCTGCTGTCCGCACCGTTCCCAAACAGATAAAATACTGTATGATCCCATTTTACAGGATTTCCAAACCAGGCTGCCTGCACCACAGGCGTAAAGTCTACCTGACCGAAACAGGCTGCCGCCAGGTAGGAGCCCACCACGCCGATGATGATCGGAACAATCCTGATCATTCCCTTTCCCCATATATTGCAGACCACCACCAGCGCAATGGCCACAAGGGCAATCGGCCAGTTCGAGGCACAGCCGTCAATAGCGGACTGAGACAGCGTCAGGCCGATGGCGATAATGATCGGTCCCGTCACCACCGGCGGGAAAAACTTCATTACCTTACCCGTTCCGAAAACCTTAATCAACCCGGCCATCACCAGATACACTAACCCCGCACAGGCCACTCCCAGGCAGGCATAAGGGATCATTTCCACATTGGATATGGTCTGCGCCCCGTCTGCATCCATAAGCATCGGGCAGATCGCAAAATAACCTCCCAGAAAAGCAAAAGAAGAGCCTAAAAAAGCGGGTACCTTCCCCTTTGTTATCAGATGAAACAACAAGGTTCCGAGTCCCGCAAATAATAACGTTGTAGATACATCCAATCCCGTCAGCATAGGCACCAAGATCGTTGCGCCAAACATGGCAAACATGTGCTGCACACCCAGTATCAACATCTTCGGTGTGCCAAGCTGCTTTGCATCGTAGATGCCGCCCTCACCCAACACCACCTTCTGCGTCTTTTTTTCATTACTCATTCACTTTCTCCTCCGGTATTCTGAAATTTAACTGAACTGTCTTTTCTATCATACCCAATGGAAGGAAATCGGTCAATCACAAATTATCCGATTTCAGGCCGGTATCTGCCATATCACAGTTCCGTTCAAACTTTTCCTGTGTTTGTCACCCCAAAACATTTTTCTCTATGCAGGGTGATCGTCGTCCTGCCCTACAGCATCAGATCCGCAAAAAAGTCTGTGTATCCGATCGTTTCCTCCTTATATTTCAAAAACCAGGCCTTCATCTCCGGAAAATTTTCTCCGGTCTCCGACAGGATTCTGTCAAAGTTTTCTTCGGTGAGGCAGCCGATCTCCGTAAATAACTTATAGTACCCGCTGTCCTCTCCGTGCTCTGTCAACAGCACCTGCCAGGTCTCATCCCATACGTCAGCGTCCTTATTTCCGAAAAGTATTCCGCCCGATGCGGCACTCCCTACCGTATGTTCCCGCAGATAATTTTCCAGTTCTTCTTTCACTTCACTCTGCAGCCCGGCCGGATTGAGTAAACGCATAAACGCGATGCGCACCTTGCTCTTCCGCTTCTGATTCAGAAAATAATCCAGATTATTTTCCCTGCTGCCATAATCTTCTTCTCCGCAAAGCACCATTTTGGAATAACCGTCCCTGTCCGCTGTCCGCAAAATCTGCAGCATACGGGCATCCCACTGCCGTAGCCACTCCTCATCGCCGCATCTTACCGGCGTAAACAGATAGGGCGCATCGAGAAGCGTCACAGAGGCAGCTAACAGCCCGCCGATATCTCTCTGCTTTCCCGCCACCGTGACAAGACGAATCTTTCCGCATTCCCGAAAGATTCCCCTGCCGAAACGGATCGCTTTCTCCGGCAGACAGACCTCTCTGAGTTCGTCGCAGTAAGCAAAAGCCCAGTCCCCCACTTCCTCCATCGTCTCCGGCAGGATCACCCGCCGTAAACTCTTGCAGGAAAGCAGGGCTTTCTTTCCGATCGAGATGACAGGCTTTCCCTGTCCTTTCTCAGTTTTTGACGCAACTGCAGGCTCTGTTTGCGCTGCAGGTTCCATTCCCTGTGCAAATTCCGCTTCTGCCTCCGTCGCATGCTCCATTGCCTTCTCTATCCGCAAATCACCGGGGACAGTCAGGTAGATATCCTCCCCCTCGTAGGAAACAACTTCCAGCCCCTTCTTATAATCCTTTACTGTGAGAACGCCCTCTTTTGTTGCGAAACGATATTCCATTGCTATATCCCCAGTTTTTCGATTTCATCCATAAATTTATTCTGTCTCTCAGACAGCATCAGTTCCTCGTTATGTCTCTGATAATCCGGACAGCCAAAGGCTGCGATAAAGCGGGCGCTGTCATCATGCACGGTCAGCTCCGTCACAAGAACCAACATCTCATTTCCCGCCTCAAAAGCGGTCTCCACAAAAGCAAATAAACAGTGAAGACGCTGGCGGATCTCCTCCGTCTGCTTTTTCAGGGAAACGGTATTACTCCCGAACTTCTCCCTGATCAAAGCATATCCTGCCACGCCGTCAGAAACATCGCCTGTGCGTACTTCCCTCTCCGCTTCCGTCAGAAAACGGATCACAAATTTGTTTTTGTACCCGTCTGCATCGGACAGAGCTCCCGCAGCCTGCAGGGATTGAAGCAGTTTTTCCCTTGCTTCCTTTTGCATCTGGAGCATCTTTGTCAGCTTATCCGTGTCCGCACATCCTGAAAGCGCCTTAAGAGGCCCACGCAGTTCTTTCAGGCAGTCCGCAAACCGCATGGTCTCCCGCATCTCCCCCTGCACTTTGTCAAGCAGCATACCAAGGAGAGATAGCCGCTCATCAAAAGCAGCCGCTTTCGCTTTCTCCACCGCCCGATCAGAATATTCTCCGGACAAAATCTCCTCTATCTTATAATCATTCTTATATTTGTTGTACAGATCATAGTAGGCGGTAAATTCTTTCACGATCCGCTCGTTTTGCAGATACTGTCCCACCAGCGTTTCGTCCACGGGCAGTCCCTCTTCCTCATAGAGCTGTAAAATCTGGGAAAGATCTTCCCAGCCTCTCGCCGTGATGTAGGATTTTCCTTTCACCGTCGTCTCCACATGATAAAAATCCTCCTTTTTCAGATCGAGATAGCTGACAATCGCATTATGTAAACCCTTTTCGGCGGCATACTCTTTCCAGACCGTATAATCCGCCTCCACCTCCATGACTTTCAGTCGATCCATCGTCACCACATCAAACTCCCGCACAGACTTATTGTACTCCGGCGGATTTCCCGCTGTCACGATCACCCAGCCCTCCGGCACACTGTGCCTGCCGAATACTTTGTACTGTAAAAACTGCAGCATGGAAGGCGATAATGTCTCAGACACGCAGTTGATCTCATCCAGAAACAGAATCCCCTCCTTCAGACCGCTCTTTTCCATCACTTCATAAATGGAAGCAATAATCTCACTCATCGTGTACTCCGACACATCGTACCGCTCTCCCTCATACTCTCTGTGATCGATGAAGGGCAGCCCCAGCGCCGACTGTCTGGTGTGGTGGGTCATGGAGTAGGATACCAGCGCAATGGACAGTTCCTGCGCGATCTGTTCCATAATCGCTGTCTTCCCGATTCCCGGCGCACCAATCAGAAAAACGGGACGCTGCCGCACAATGGGAATGCGGTAATCCCCAAATTCATTTTTTTTCAGATAAAGCCGCACCGTATCCTTGATGCACTCTTTTGCCTGCTTCATATTCATATCCGTTTATCTTCTCCCTCTCCTTTACTCTTTCTCATGCCCATACTCACAAACGCTATGCTCTTTGCTCGTATCGCCGCCTGAATAACGGCTGCTCTATTCATATCCGCTAACTCTATCCCGTCTTACCTGTTTCTTCGCTCTCCAGCTCTTCCTCTTCCAGCACCAGCGGCAACGCCCAATGGGGGACCGGGGGCCTCCGTTCATCCTCGTTTAAAAAAGCAAAGATCACATCATAGGCAGGCATCCGCTCAGGGTAAACACCGTACCCATCCGTAAAATAGATCAGTCCCTTCAGATTTTCAAAACTTCCCTCTTCGATCAGCTCATCCACATAGCTGAAAACAGGCCTGAAATCTGTGGCTCCGAAGCCGGTCAGCTTCCCTTTTCTGATAAATTCCTCAAAATCCGCATCGCAGGTGATCTTCACATCGCTTTGCACTTCATTGTCACACTGTACAATATGGACATTTACTTTGCTGAAAAAATTCTCAGCCCCCTTCATAATAGAATAAGTCTTATTCAGAAACCCACGCACGATCTTCCCCCGGCAGGAGGCCGATGTATCGATAGCGATCACAAACTCCTTTACCTTCTTGATATCTTTATACTCCAGGGGCTCCACTAACGGCATATTTCCGTAATAATCCAGCCCATATGTATAATAAATATAGTCAAACTCCTCATCGTTTGGATGGATCTCCTCCCCCGTCACCATAAAACGACGCAGAATTTCCCCGTAATCATAGCGGTCTTTTGTGGCCTCCGCCAGATTTTTTTCCAGGGAGTCCGAATTTCCTTTTCCGCTTGAAAAAGTCTTTAAGTCGGTTTTGATGCGCTCACTGATCTTCTTCCACTGGGCCAAAGATATTTCCATCTGCTCCGGCACAGTCCAGTAACTATGCTCATCTCGATGAAACAGAAGCCTCCACTCGGAAAGCTCTTCCTCATCCGGTTCTGTTTTCAGAAAATGTCTGTAGATCTTCTCCGCTGTCAGGGCGCCGCACTTTTCTTTCAGTGCGGCCGCCTTTGCCTTCCGCTCCGTATCCCTGCCAAGCTTTAAGAAATTCAGATTCATTTCCAGCATCACATTTTCCACTGCGATATCCGCCGCCGCATCCCAGTATTTCCCCTCCACTTCCCCGTAACGGAAAGGGTGATAAAATACCAGATGCAGCAGACTGTGCAGACAGCACCTGGCTATATAAGCCGGCTCTCTTTTATAACGGCGCAGCACAAAGACTTCGTCATACCAGAAATTCTGCCCATCCGTTGCAACACCGTTAAGCCCGGACTTCGACGCCGGCTGTATTCTGGAAAGCGCCACATCCAGAAACCGCATATTCATGATAATGCTGTCCCTGGAAAGCCGCAGAACTTCCTTCGCAAGATATGCAGTTTTTTCCTTCTGGTTTTCATATTCCATAGCGCAATACCAAAAAATTTTTCCATAAGCGGCAAAATTCCAAAACCACACCGCCGCCCTCACTCCGTTTTCCTGTGCCTTCACTATCTTACCAGATTTTATCCGTTTCGTACAGATAAAATTGCCGAAGCCCTTTCGCTCAGGCAGCAGTAAAACCATGCGGCGGCCCGCCACATAGTTTTACTACTGCCGTACCAAACTCTCCTCAATTCCTACTCCCGGAACGGGTCCTCATACACCGCGACATCCTCTAACTCCTCCTCGATCCGCAGCAGCTGATTATATTTGCAGACACGGTCCGTTCGACAGGGCGCCCCGGTCTTGATCTGTCCGGCGTTCACAGCCACTGCGATATCCGCAATGATCGTATCCTCCGTCTCTCCCGAACGGTGGGAAATTACCGCCCTGTACCCGTTTTTATGAGCCATCTCTATCGCCGCAAAGGCTTCTGACAGCGTACCGATCTGATTGACCTTCACCAGAATAGCATTGCCCGTGTGCAGGCGAATGCCGGCCGCCAGCCGTCCGGTATTGGTCACAAACAGATCGTCTCCCACCAGCTGGATCTTATCACCCAGTCTCTCCGTGAGCTTCCGCCAGCCATCCCAGTCGTCCTCATGCAGACCGTCTTCAATGGAAACGATCGGGTATTTCTCACACAGTTCCTCATAGAGCGCTATCATCTCATCGGTGCTGCGCAGGACGCTGGCTTCCTTCGTATCCGAAGCGCTGACCGCCTCTTTTCTGCTGCCATGAAGCGCTTTCGTCTCCCCGGGGAAATAGTACATCCCGGCGTCCTCCTGATACAGTTCGCTGGCCGCCACGTCAAGCGCGATCTTAATATCACTGCCAGGCTGATACCCGGCCGCCAGCACCGCTTTGACAATATAGTCAAGCACTTCTTCCGGATTCCTCAATGACGGCGCAAAACCGCCCTCATCCCCCACTCCTGTGGAAAGTCCGTCCTTCACCAGAAGCTGCTTTAACTTCTGATATACCTCGGCACAGATCCGGAGTCCCTCCGCAAAACTTTTCGCTGTCACCGGCATGATCATAAACTCCTGAAAATCCACGGTATTGTCGGCATGTTTGCCGCCGTTTAAAATATTCATCATCGGCACGGGCATTCTCCTTGCGGAAATACCGCCCAGATAGCGAAACAGTGGCATGTGAAGTGCCGCCGCCGCGGCTCTCGCCACCGCCATGGATACACTGAGCGTGGCGTTTGCTCCCAGCTTTTCTTTATTTTCCGTGCCATCGGTCTCGATCAGGATCTTATCGATCTCCTCCTGGCAAAGGGCATTTCTTCCCAGTAATGCCTCCCGCAGCACAGTATTAACGTTCCTTACCGCCTTCTGTACGCCCTTTCCCTGATATCTGCTCTCTTTATCCCGCAGTTCCACTGCTTCAAAACGTCCGGTGCTGGCTCCGGAAGGAACAGAAGCCCTGCCGGTATAGAGTTTCCCCGACAGCGGATAGGGCGCTCCCACAGGACCGATACAGGCGCCTTTTCCCACCGATTCCTTATGGTTCCCGGCCGCCTCCGCCATATTCCGCCCATTGATACACGCACCTCCGAAGGCATCCTCCCCGGCGATCACTGTCACCTCCGCCTCCACGGTAGGATTTCCTCTGGAATCCAGAATCTCCCTTGCATGTACATCCATAATTCTCATTGTCACAGACATAAAAAACCTCCTTTAGAAATACGATTTTTCTTAGTATTTCCAAAGGAGATTACTTTATCACATTTTTCTGATAAAACGAGTTTTTCTATTTTACAGGTGTGCTTTCTCCTACCATCTTTCGCATCTTTATCATAAGCAACAGCGCCGGCACCGAAGACGTTTTTTTCTGCAGATAGACGATATCCACATACTCGTCATACAGGCCTCCGCTTTTCGCAGAAGCTGTCAGGTTCTCCCTGCTCTCATATCCTACTGCTTTTCCACCAGAAGCGACTTCCCTGTCATCTCCGCGGGCTGTGTCTCGCCCATGATCTGAATCAGCGTCGGCACGATATCCGCCAGACATCCGCCCTCTCTGAGCGTGTACTTCGGATCATAATTTACAAGGATGAATGGCACCTGGTTCGTGGTGTGAGCCGTAAAGGGCTCACCGGTCTGATAATCCACCAGCTGTTCTGCGTTGCCGTGGTCTGCGCAGATAAACAGAACGCCGTCCACAGACTTCACTGCTTCCACTGCTCTTCCCACACAGGAATCCACCGCTTCCACTGCCTTGATGGCTGCTGCCTCCACACCGGTATGGCCTACCATATCAGGGTTTGCAAAATTTATGATAATCATATCATATTTTCCGCCTGTGATCGCCTCGCAGAGCCTGTCGCATACTTCATAGGCGCTCATCTCAGGCTTTAAGTCGTAAGTTGCCACTTCCTTCGGCGAGTTCACAAGAATTCTGTCCTCTCCCTCGTTCGGCTTTTCCACACCACCGTTAAAGAAGAAGGTCACATGGGCATACTTTTCTGTCTCCGCGATCCTCGCCTGCTTCATTCCCTTTGCCGCCAGCCATTCGCCGAAGGTATTTGTCACCGCGATCTTCTCGAAAGCCACTTCCTTATTGGGAATGGTCGGATCGTAATCGGAGAAGCACACATAGGTCAGATCCAGGCGTTTTCCTCTTTCGAAGCCTTTGAACTCATCATCACAGAAAGATCTGGTGATCTCCCTCGCCCTGTCCGGACGGAAGTTGAAGAACACCACGGAATCGCCGTCTTTAATCGTCGCCACTGGCGCACCGTTTTCCATCACAACAGTGGGTTTCACAAACTCGTCCGTCTCGCCTCTGTCGTAGGAAGCCTGAATGCCTGCCGGGCCGCTCTCAGCGGTCAAGCCCTCGCCTTTTGTCAGCGCAATATACGCTTTCTCCACTCTGTCATAGTTGTTATCTCTGTCCATTGCATAGTAACGGCCCGTCACGGAAGCGATCTTTCCGACGCCGGTCTTTGCCATCTCCGCCTCCAGATCCTCCGCATAACCTTTTCCGCTCTCCGGCGGCGTATCACGGCCATCTAAGAAACAGTGTACATATACCTTTTCAAGTCCATTTCTTTTTGCCAGCTCAAGCAGCCCGTAGAGATGGGTATTATGGCTGTGCACGCCGCCATCCGACAGCAGTCCGAAGAAATGTAACGCACTGTCGTTCTTTTTACAGTTATTTACCGCCTTAAGCAACGCTTTATTCTCAAAAAAAGTTCCATCCTGAATCTCCTTCGTGATCCTTGTCAACTCCTGATACACGATTCGGCCTGCGCCCATATTCAGGTGCCCCACCTCGGAATTTCCCATCTGTCCGTCGGGAAGCCCCACCGCCATGCCGCTGGCATCGCCCTTTACAAACGGGTACTCCGCCATCAGCTGATCCATCACAGGTGTCTTCGCCTCCGCCACAGCGTTGTGTTCTTTCGTGTCATTCAGGCCGTAGCCGTCAAGAATCATTAAAACTACAGGTTTCTTACTCATCTTTTCTCTCCTCTTCTATAATAATATATTCCCACAGATATCCGCTCTTACATGAAAACTCCGGCTTTACCGCAGGATTTCAAACTGATTTTTCGTGACAACAAAGCCCCCGGGCCTCACTGTTACGATTTTTATGTCTGCTGATATGATACGCTCAGCGATACCCGCTTACATCCGTTCCCCTCATCTGTGGCAGGTAAGTTTCTACTTGAGGTCTTCCACATACTTCTTGGAGACATACCCGTCCCGGCCATCCTCCAGCTTAATATGATACCAGGCACCATCCACCAGCTCATAATACTCATAAGTATCACCGGTCTTCGCGACCATCATGACTTCCGAGCCTTCGGTAGTCGGTTTATTGCGGACATTGACATTGGAAAGGATCTGAATTCTGCCCTTTGTATCGGCCGAAGAGAGTTCTCCGCCTTCGCCGCCTTCTTCTTCTCCGTCTGTCTCCTGCCCCTGTTCCGTGGTCTCTCCCGGTTCGCCGTAATCCGGCGTGCGGTTTCGCTGCCAGAAAACAAACCCGATCGCCAGAGCGATGGCCACCACCACAATTCCCAGAATGATCGTAAGGATCTTCATTTTAGAATCGTCGGAGTCATCGTCCTCATCTTCCTCATCCTCATAGTCATACTCTTCTTCATAGCGGGGACGGGGCGGCGGCGTATGTCTCTTTGGCCGGCGCATCTCATAACGCTCCTCTTCGACATCCTCAAAATCCTCATCATATGCCGGTTCTCTCACAGGCAGCTGCCCATAGAGGTCCTTATCTCTGACACCGGGCTGCCTGCGCTCCGTTTTCTCCTCTGCGCCCGGACGGCTGTAATCCTCCGGGTTCCTCCGCTCCAGCCGCCCTTTTTCCGGGCGTTTCACAACAGCCTGCTCCGCCTCCATTAAGATAGCCTGCTCAATCTGATCAAAGGGAATATCTACAGTTCTCTGTTTACTGAGCGGAATCTCATCGTCTTCCGGTACAAGCTCCACCGGCGTACCACAATTATGGCAGAACCGCTCCCCATCACGAAGCTGCTCTCCACAACTTGCACAGAACATCGGCTGGTCCACCCTCTGCCCGCACTTTACGCAAAATGTATCCGTATCCAACAGTTCCGCTCCACATTTCCTGCACTTCATCCCAGTACCTCCTTGATTGTAGGAAACTTCTCGATTTACTTCCTGAACCATGAGGCAACACGAGAAACTTCTCCATTTACTTTGTAAACTGTGAAGCAACACGAGAAACTTCTCCATTTACCTCGTAAATTGAGAAGCAGCGAAAAGCTTCACTAAGTGAAGCTTTTCTTTATTATAAATCCTATTACGAATTTTTACTACCCATTCCGTTTAAAAATAAATGAATTTTTCCTAAAGATTTCAGGCAAACTGCCCTTCATAACCCGAAAAAAGCGCTTCCTATTTTCTCTTTACTCTGTTCTCTATTTTATTATATAAAAAACTGATTCCAAAACAGATCAGGCCGCAAACCAGAAAGCCTGCCGCATTATATAATGCACTTTTCCCTGAAACATCAAACAGTATCAGTTTAAATACGCTCACCATGGAAAGAATGAGCCCGTAGATTCTGAAGGATTTATAATTTTTGTAAAATCCAAAGGTAATACTGCCTGCGCCGGACAGAAGCATCAGAACGCTGAGCAGCATGGATAACTCAAAATGCGCGTCCACAAGCATTATCATAAATACCGTATATTTCAATCCGATATAATAACCGAAATTTTCCGATTTTTTCAGCAGATTCACGGTATTCATTGTATACAGTCCCAGCATGGCAGACATCGTAAGAACATTTAAGTATTCCTGATAAACCGCCCAGCCGCTCCAAAACATCAGACACAGATTCATACCTGCCGCAGCTATCTCAAAAACCATGCCCTCTTCCGCAAAAGCCTTCGCCCTGATAAGCAGTATATGCATCACAGCCGCCGCCAGAAACGCGATGATCCATCTTTCCTCAACAGCAAAGCCAAGTCCCCGCAGTAATTTAAAAAATACCACCCCTCCACAGAACATAAGAAACAAATAGCCCACTGCTGTAAAAATCTGATTTTTCAGGAATCTTGCCAAAACTACAAAACACACAAACGGCACTGCCCATAAAAGAAACATGGACAAAACCGTGATATCCGCCGCAAGTATTGCCGTCATGCTGAACAGACCGATATACAAAGGTATTACGCTCTTCTTAAAATACCCATATGCAAAAAGCGGCAGCATCACCAGTATCGTATAAAATATGCCCGCATGCAGCCACGCCCATCCACTCCACAAAAAGAGCAGACATACAATGCAACTCCCGAACATACTGTTTTTACTCCGTTTTATCTCGAAAAAAACCGCCAGCAGGATCGCGGTCAAATAATATGGCAAAACGCTTTCCACCAGAAAGGTTTTACACAGAATGGCACAATAGATCAGGCTGTCCACGCTTATCAGACAATAAAACAGGCAGCCGTCATGCAGCGCATCCCGGTAACTCATATAGACTTCTAACAGCAAATAAGCAGTCACGAAAGCAACCCCCGCATAAATGCCGATACCCGGATCCCCTTTTCTTGCAAAAACAATACAGAGCAGTAGAAACACAATACTTCTGACACTATGAGAAAATCCGTTTTTCTCATAGCTTACGGCGGGAATGATCCGGTTAAAAAGGAAAGTGCTGCATCCGAATACAGACAACAGGATACAAAACATAAACCAGCTGCCGCCTGTCATTTCGCCTGTCGCCAAATTTACCATCCCCAGGTGCAGGGTAAGAAGGATACCGATCTCCCCAATGATCCGAAAAATAAAATTCTGATATTTTCTGCAAATGTAAGCTGTCAATCCCAGCCACAAAACGATCAGGGCGAGAAACACACCATCCTTTATCAGCCCGAAATACAGTCTTGTCACAAAAAGCGACACACAGACAGCTGTTGTTCCACAGGCGCACAGGGAAATGTGGAACTTATTTCTGGAGTCTCTCCGGAGCAGTATGTACCCTGCGCCAAATAAAATAAAGCTCAGCAGAAACATCACTGCCGCCATAACGACATCCGTCAGATAGGGGAGCAGCAGGCCGCCAAAAATAATGATACTGATAAAGATCAGCACGGAAGCCACGATTCCCATGATACCCGTACCAAGTGTTTTTTCCAGGTCCTTTTTCTTCGGCGTGGCAAACGACTGCGGCTGGCCGGGCGGTGGTAATGGCTGCCCGTAAGGCAGAGAACCTGCAAAGGGAAACTGCTGGCCGGAGGGTGATGGCTGTCCGAATCCCTTCAATCTTGCCACCTGTTCCTGCAGATAACATATCTCCGCCTCCATATGGTTTAATCGGTTTCTATCCACTGCATCAAACTGACTGACACTCTGCAGTGCCTGATTGATTTCCCCCTGTAAAAGCCAGAGACGATATTCCAGATCATTTATATTATTCAAAATCTCTGCCTCCTTTTGCTTCACTTTGTCATAATTATACACCAATACATAAAAAACACTATATGCAGTACTTCTATTTCCTGCATATAGTGTTTACATCCTGTTTCAATTCCCTGTCCGGAATTTGTTCGGGAAACTTCTCATTCCACTTCGTTCCACGAGAAGTAGCGGCAAATTCCCTGTCCGGAATTTGCCTTAGTAGTTGACGATCTTCCCGAAGTCAGCTTTGAGGGATGCGCCGCCTACAAGGCCGCCATCGATATCCGGCTGTGCGAACAGTTCCGCCGCATTGCCTGCGTTTACGGATCCGCCGTACTGAATACGCACCGCCTCTGCGGTAGCTTCATCATAAATTTCAGCGATACAGTCACGGATCCCTTTGCAGACTTCCTCCGCCTGTTCCGTGGTCGCCGTCCTGCCTGTGCCGATCGCCCAGATCGGCTCATAAGCGATCACCATCTCTTTTACCTGGTCTGCGCTTACGCCGACAAGATCAGATTTGATCTGGAAACGGATCCAATCCATGGTAACGCCCATCTCTCTCTGCTCCAGAGATTCACCGCAGCAAAGGATCGGTGTGAGGCCCGCCTCAAAAGCCTTTTTCACCTTCTTATTTAACAGTACGTCATCCTCCTTGAAATAATCACGTCTCTCGGAGTGGCCGATAATCACGTATTTTACACCCGCATCTACTAACATAGCCGCAGAGATCTCGCCTGTGTAAGCGCCCTTCTCCTCGAAGTACATATTCTCGGCTCCCACTTCCACGTTCGTGCCTTTCACAGCCTCCACAACCGGAACAATATCAACTGCCGGTACGCAGTAAACAACATCTACGCTGTCGGATTTTACCAGATCCTTTAATTCTTCACAAAGCGTTACAGCCTGGCTGGGCGTCATATTCATCTTCCAGTTACCAGCCACGATTTTTCTTCTTGCCATTTCTTCTTCTCCTTTTCCCTATGCACTTCTGTTTTGAACCCATAACGTCAAATCAGCATTTTCATCCCGGTGTCCGGAATCTCTGACGGAATGTTATCTACAGAAGTGGTTTAAACTGTTTACATATTCTGATTATTATTCTGGTAAGAATTCGGCGCACCTCCGCTTTGCTGGCCATAACCGCTCAGAGGCTGACCCGCAGGCTGTCCGCCGATTCCCTGGGATGCATTGCGGGCATTGATATCATCTACCCATTTCTTATCCTTCTTATTGGTAACAAGCATCACAATACCGATAATCAACAGAACCAGCCCAATTCCGCCGAAAACAACGCCAACGCCGATCCCTACGCCGGGCACCGTATCGCCAACCATACCCATGGCATCCAGATACAGCTCCGGTACTATGGGAGAATAGTTCGGATCACCGAATTTACTGTAATCATAGCATACCTCAACGGTACTTCCCACATGATACTCATCGCTTAACACCATGATATAAGTCTCATAGGTATAGCCGTCCTCTTCGCAGTAAAACTCAATAGTCGCCATGCTGTCACTGTCGATATCCGTGATCTCACCATAAGTAGTTACACCTGTCTGTCTGGCATCTTCTATCTCCTGTTCTACCTGAGTTACCGCTTCATCCATAGCGCCGTTCATCGCTCCGAAAAGTCCGCCGATCGCAAGACCGATCACCAGACCAATCGTACCAAAAATAATTAAAATGATTCCACCTATCTTTTTTCCCTTACTCATAAATTCTCTCCTCATAATATTTTGCAAGCGCTTTGCTCTTAGTCGACTCGCAAACGCTTCGCTTTTTGCTCGTATCCCTCGCTTCGCTCGGTCATTTGTCGTCTGCTGCTGCTACGCCGGGAAGCTCTTTGCCCTCTAAGAATTCAAGGGATGCTCCGCCGCCTGTGGAAATATGGCTCATCTTATCTGCAAAACCAAGCTGATTCACTGCTGCTGCGGAATCTCCTCCGCCGATGATCGTGGTTGCGTCTGTATCAGCCAGTGCCTGCGCTACAGCCATGGTTCCTTTTGCAAGGATCGGATTCTCAAACACGCCCATGGGACCGTTCCAAACTACTGTCTTCGCAGATTTCACAGCGTCAGCATAAAGTTTGGCAGTCTCCGTACCGATATCCAGTCCCATCTTGTCAGCAGGGATCTCGTTGGAAGGTACTACTTCCACAGCGATCTCAGCATCGATCGGGTTCGGGAAATCTGCTGCGATGGTGGTATCAACAGGCAGTAAGAGCTGTTTGCCCTTCTCTTCAGCCTTTGCCATCATCTCTTTACAGTAATCCAGTTTCTCCTCATCTACCAGAGAAGTACCAATTTCATAGCCTTTTGCCTTTAAGAATGTATAAGCCATGCCGCCGCCAATGATCAGCGTATCACACTTTTCAAGCAGGTTATTGATTACATTTAATTTATCCGCAACTTTTGCACCACCCAGGATTGCCACAAAAGGTCTCACCGGATTTTCCACAGCGTTGCCAAGGAAGTCGATCTCTTTCTGCATCAGATAACCAACTGCATTCTCGCCGCCTTTTTCCTTGATGAATTTTGTTACGCCTTCCACGGAAGCATGCGCTCTGTGGGAAGAACCAAATGCATCGCATACATACAGATCTGCCAGATCTGCTAACTCTTTGCTAAATTCTTCGCCGTTCTTTGTCTCCTCTTTGCCGCGGAAACGGGTATTCTGCAGAAGTACCACATCGCCTTCGTTCATTGCTTCCACCGCTTTCGTTGCAGCTTCGCCGGTTACGTTATAATCGGAAACAAAATTTACTTCCTTGCCTAACTTCTCGGAAAGTCTCTTTGCCACAGGTGCGAGAGATTCCCCTTCGTTAGGGCCATTTTTCACTTTGCCGAGATGGGAGCAGAGAATCACTTTACCGCCGTCGGCAATCAGTTTTTTGATGGTGGGAAGCGCTGCCACAATACGTGTCTCATCTGTGATCGCGCCGTCTTTTAACGGTACGTTAAAATCGCATCTCACCAGAACGCGTTTTCCTTTTACATTGATATCATCTACGGATTTTTTATTTAATCCCATTTTTAAATTCCTCCTATTCCAGTTCCGCATTCCATAACGAAAGGCCCGGTCCTTACTGGACCGGACCTCTTAGTCACTTACATCATTTTTTAATGTCGAATTAACCTAACTCAGCGAAGTACTTAATCGTACGAACCATCTGGCTTGTGTAGGAATTCTCATTGTCATACCAGGAAACAACTTCTACCTGTGTCTTGCCATCCGGCAGAGGGCTAACCATTGTCTGGGTAGCATCGAACAGAGAACCAAATCTCATACCTACAACGTCGGAGGAAACGATCTCGTCTGTGTTGTAACCGAAGGACTCATTGGAAGCAGCCTTCATAGCAGCATTTACTTCATCCTTTGTTACAGCCTTATTTACAACTGCGAACAGAAGTGTGGAAGAACCTGTCGGAGTCGGAACACGCTGTGCTGCACCGATCAACTTGCCGGACAGTTCAGGAATAACAAGGCCGATAGCTTTAGCTGCGCCTGTGGAGTTAGGAACAATGTTGATAGCGCCTGCACGGCTTCTTCTCTTGTCGCCTTTTCTCTGAGGACCGTCAAGGATCATCTGGTCGCCTGTATAAGCATGAATCGTGCACATAATACCGGATTCAACGGGAGCAAGGTCATTGAGAGCCTTTGCCATCGGAGCCAGGCAGTTTGTTGTACAGGATGCTGCGGAAATGATGGTATCTTCTTTTGTCAGTGTGTCATGGTTTACATTGTAAACGATAGTAGGAAGGTCGTTTCCTGCAGGAGCAGAAATAACAACTTTCTTAGCGCCGGCATTGATGTGTGCCTGAGCTTTTGCTTTGGAGGTATAGAAACCGGAGCACTCCAGAACTACATCTACACCAAGCTCGCCCCAAGGACAATTGTTTGCATCGGGCTCTTTATAGATCTTGATTGTCTGGCCTTTTACTGTGATCGTGCCTGCCTCGTCATCAGCTGTTACCTGATCTTCTTCGCCAACAGCAACGTATCTGCCCTGAGAAGAATCATACTTTAACAGGTGTGCCAGCATGGAAGGTGTTGTCAGATCGTTGATCGCTACAACTTCATAACCTTCCGCACCAAACATCTGTCTGAATGCGAGACGGCCGATACGGCCAAAACCATTGATTGCTACTTTTACTGCCATTTTTTAGTCCCTCCTGAAAAAATTTATATTTTTTCTGACAGTCTGTCCCCCTTACAGCGGAATCTGCCTGTCAAAATTTTGTCAACACTACTATTCTACCCAATCTGGTTTTAAAATTCAAGATGTAAATACCATATTTTTCGTATTTTTAGGAAATTTTTAGTTATTCCTTTTCCCCCTTTTTCTGTGGATGCATGCCGGAAAAATATTTCTATGCTTTGGAAACCCCGATCAGGGAAATTCCTTTCGCCTTACCGCCGTTTATCTTTCCGATCAGCGCTTTCACAGAAGCTTCCGGGCCCACTACTTTTCCGTTGCAGTATACATTATGGGCCAGATATTTCCCGCCTTCCTTGGAAATATTCACAGTATGTACTTCCTTGCTGATATCATCCTTATCATTGTACATTGTAAGAATCAGACTCTGAAATTTTTTCCCGAAACTGTCAAAATCCGCCTCCTCCGTAGTCATCCCCGTCTTAAAACCATATTTATCCAGAAAATCCTTGATCGCTTTCGGGGCCGTACCAAACTTTCCAGACAGTACCATACCGTCCTTCTCGTACTCCGCTATCATTTTTGCCAGACTCATGTTCACCTTTCCGGTAATACTGTAGATCGCATTGTAAGTCGCAAAAATCTCACAGCCGGAATACTGCATTGTGGCATCGCCGTAAGCCATATCCGTATAACTGTTCTGATCCTCCACAAAGCCTTTGTTCTTCGCGAGGGCAGCTTCATGCTTTTTAAATGCTTCCTCGTTTTTCGCCTGATGGGCCGCAAAATCTTTTTTTACTAACTTCTGCTGCTTTCGCATCAGATCCAGTACGTTAACCACAGTCGCATTGTCGATCCTGTTGGGTATCAGAGCGCATATTTTCTTAAATGCCTCCGCCCGCTCGCCCGCCGCATTTCCAGCCTTTCCTGCTGCCGCCTCCTTTAAGAGATTCGCAGCCTTTGTTCCCAGAGCTGTCAAATCCTCCAAACCCATATCTGTCCTCCTTCGCATTTTTATATTTTATGATATATTGATTCATCTCTATCATGCAAAGTAAAAGGTTGCGCCGAAACATTTTTACAGCTTCTTCATCATGGCGATCCTGCCGTTATATACCGTATAATAATCAAAACCGCACTCTTCCAGAAATTCCTGGGCCTTATCAAAAGCAGACGCCACGTCCTGCGCCCTGTGAGCATCGGAGCCTACGGTGACCAGTTCGCCGCCCAGTCCACGGTAGCGTTTCAACACTTCTCTGCGGGGATTCATTTCCGTCATTCCTTTTCTGATTCCCGCAGTATTCAGTTCCAGTGCTTTTTCCCTGTCTATTAGATAAGAAAGGATCTTATCCATGATATCCTGATATTTCGCGTACTCATACTGTCTGTCCATCTTTTTGCAGTAACGGATGATATAGTCCAAATGACCAAGGCAGTCAAAATTGCCGAACACTTTGATATTGCGGAAAGTCTCTTCCAGATACTCTCTGAGCGCCTCCTCCTCTTCTTTATCCTCAAAATACTCCGGATAATAGGGGTCCTTTCCGCCGCAGATGTGAACAGACGCGATCACAAAATCATACTCATGCTCTTTGATAAACCGCACATTGTCTCTGGCAACATGAGGCTGCATCCCGCACTCTAACCCAAAGAGCAGCTCGATCTGATCCTCGTACTTTTTCTTTAAACTTAACAGCTCATAAAGATAGGAATCCGCATTCAGACTGAATTTGTCGCTCGCCTCTCTTCCGAAAGGCCTGAAATCAAAATCCACATGCTCCGTAAAGCACATCGCCTCAAGTCCGGCTGCAATGCCGCTTTTCACCATTTCCTCCATGGGTGCATCACTGTCCCCGGAATGATGAGAATGTAAATGATAATCTGCTTTGATTGACATAATATACTTTTCCCTTTACCCTTTCCACAATTTAAACTATGCCGGCCGCTTCTTTTCCGCCTCCTGCTTTTTGCCGTTTTCCTGTTCTTTTTCCGAATCTGAAACCCTTCCTTCCGTTTTCCGGGTGAGCTGACAATAATGCTACTGTACCAATCCATAGGCAAACACATTTCCTGTTCAACATTCTCATGTCTTACAGTCTGATATATTGCAATCATATTGGGGCGCTTTTTATAATCTCCAACCGCATAGCCATCAGCACGATCCTCAAGCAGGCCGGACTTTAATTCATAATGAAACTGGTTGTTTTTCAGGAAATATCTTAACATTTCCTTTCCTATTTTACAATATTTTCCGGAGAAAAATGACAGACTTGTAACAGCCGAAGCCAAAAAGCCAAACTGTTATATAGACTTTTCTCTTTCCCAAAAAGCAATTGACAGCATTTTCCGAAAAGATTATATTACTATTACCAGATAACTTAACTAATGAATATGCAACGCGGCGGGATACCACGTTCCTGTCAGCCTGCCGTTTTCTCCGAAAGCGAGGTTCCCATGCAATACAGAAAAAATAAATCCGGCGAAGATATTTCCCTGTTGGGATACGGCTGCATGCGTTTCACCCGAAAAGGCGGTGGTATCGATCTTGACAAAGCAGAAAAAGAAATCCGCCTTGCGCTCGAAGGCGGCGTAAATTACTTTGATACGGCCTACATTTATCCGGGCAGCGAAGCCGCCCTGGGCGAGATCTTCCGGCGTATCGGCTGTCGGGAGAAAATCCAGATCGCCACAAAGCTTCCCCACTATCTGATTAAATCCATGGACGGCATTGAGAAAATATTTAAGGAGGAGCTTAAACGTCTGCAAACTGACTATATCGATTACTATCTGATGCATATGCTGACTGATGTGGAGACCTGGGAAAAACTGAAAAAACTGGGGATTGAGCAGTGGATCGACGACAAGAAAAAGTCCGGAAAGATCCGTCACATCGGTTTTTCCTATCATGGCCATACGGATATGTTCTGCAGACTGATCGATGCCTACGACTGGGATTTCACACAGATCCAGTACAATTACATGGACGAGCATTCCCAGGCGGGAAGACGGGGCCTGAAATATGCCGCCGAAAAAGGCATACCTGTCATCATTATGGAAGGACTTCGAGGCGGTAAACTGGTGGATCTGCTGCCGGAAAGCGCCAAAAAACTGATTGCCGGCCATAAACCAAAGCGCAGCCCGGCAGAATGGGCATTCCGCTGGCTCTACACCCAGCCGGAAGTCACCTGTGTGTTATCCGGCATGAACTCCTGCGAAATGGTAACGGGAAATCTGCGCATTGCCGACGAGACAAAGGCCGGAGATTTTACCGAAGAAGATTTTGCGCTGATCGAAAAGGTGAAAAAGGAAATTCAGAAGACAGTGAAGGTCGGCTGTACCGGCTGCGGTTACTGCATGCCCTGCCCAATGGGTGTGGATATTCCGGAAGCCTTCCGCTGTTACAATAATTATTATGCCGAAGGAAAAGGTGCTGCAAAAAGAGAATACATGCAGTGTACGCTGTTCCGAAAGGATCACAGTAATGCTTCAGGCTGTATCGGTTGCGGAAAATGCGAAACGCACTGTCCCCAGCAGATTCCTATTCGAAAGGAGTTAAAAGAAGCGGCAGCCAGACTGGAAGATGTGAAATTTTCCATTGTCAAAAAGGCCATTCGTTTACTCAAACTATGGGGATAACGCATAAAAGGAGCTGGATATGACTTATGCGAGCCATATCTGCTCCTTTTCAGGGCTATTCATTTCCCGGACAGCCTCTTTAAACTACTCTCTGTCCTGCTTATGCTCGTCCTGCAGCAGCACACTGTTATTGTTGACTTCCAGTCCTCTGATCCTGCGTAAGAAGCTGGATATCCTGCTGTAGCCGTAGGATTTCAGTTCAAAATTGGGATGGCGCTTTCCGATCTCATCATTGATAATGGAAAGATTATCGATGGTACCGCCGTTATCCCGTATCATCTCTTTGATTTCCTGCTCCAGACTGTTCTGGGAAACCTTCTCCTGTTCTTTCAGGTAAGTCTTTTTCTTCTCCCGCACCACCTCATACTGAGGCATCTCCTCTTTCACAAAAACGCTGAGTTTTGCATACCCGTAGTTACGCACGTCAAAATCCGTGTATCTCTCGCTGATCCTCTGTCCCACATAGCCAAGATCCAGAGGCTTCCCGCCATTTTCCGTAAACAGGGCCGCAATCGCCTTTTTCACCGTTTCAATACTGGTCACATTCTCTAATGCGTTATGATCAAAGTTATCTTCCTCATTTTTATCATCGATCAGATTCAGATAAATGAACTTATTACAGGAACGCGTAAGAGCCGCCGGCGTTTTAGACTCACCCATGCCCAGCACATACTTCTTTTCTTCCCGCAGACGCATGGCAAGTCTCGTAAAATCACTGTCGCTGGTTACCAGACAGAACCCGTCCACCTTATCTTTATATAAAAGATCCATGGCATCGATCACCATCGCCATATCCGTGGCATTCTTTCCGGCAGTATAGGAAAACTGCTGGATCGGCGTAATGGAATATTCCAGAAGTACCTTTTCCGACCATCCATTGCCTTTGGACCAGTTTCCATAAATTCTCCTGCAGGAGGCAAAACCATACTTTTCCAGCTCATCAAAAATTGTCGATGCATATTTTGAACTGATATTATCGGAATCGATCAGCACTGCAAATTCTAATTTATTCTGCATCAATTCTTCCATAAGATCCCCTCTTTCTTATTTCAACCCTGTTCCTTATTCCATACTATCGACTCAGACACGCCAAATGGAATTTTTTAACTGTTTTCCCCTGAACTTGTTACATTATACCCGGTTCTTTCTAAATACTCAAGGGTGTAAACGGGGATAGTTTATTTTTATTTGTCGACAGGCAGCATATCCTCTTCGGGGAATGCCGCCGCGATGTTCTGTTGCCTGACAGGCCAATACAGCAACCTGACAGTAACCTTAGCGCAGACTATCTGGAAAATCTGATTTCCTTATGATAAAATACATCATAGAAATGCTTTCAACTATACATACTATAATCGAGCAGGGAAGATTTTCTTCCCCTGCCCGCCGTGTGGTCCATACGCCGCCCTGGCGACATATTCCTCTATGTGGACCTGCGCATTTATAAAACAGGATTTTTATCCTGTCATGATATCAGACAGGCACAACGTCGCGAGGATTATAAATTATGTCAACTTGCAGAAAGAAAAACACAGACAACCTGAACAATTCCACTTATTCAGATACCCCGGAAAACAGACAGTACAAACGTTTTACATTTGGCACACTGTTAGCTATGGCTGTTGCTTTTATCCTGACGGCATCGCTTACCATCTACAGGGATCCCTTTTTCCACTACCATGCGCCGCTTCCGGCCTACCATTATCCCCAGAAGGAATATCCCGCCAACAACGAGCGCTATTTAAACGACGGCATCTCCAGAAATTTTTCCTACGATGGCATTATCACCGGCACTTCCATGACGGAAAACATAAAAGCTTCCGAAGCGGACAGACTGTTTGACGCCCGATTTATCAAAGTTCCCTATGCCGGTGCAAAGTATAAGGAAATCAACGACAATCTCATACGCGCTTTTCAGGCGGACCGGGAAATCAAATACATCATCCGGGCCCTGGACTACAACGATCTGGTCGTCTATAAGGACGCATACGACGAGACTTTTCGTTATCCTTACTATCTGTACAACGATAATCCGTTTGATGATGTCCGCTATGTACTGAATAAATCCGTTCTCCTTAACGAGACCATGTCTGTTGTGAAGGCGCCGGACGGTATGGGCAGCGCCGTCAACTTTGACACCTACGCAAACTGGAATTCCTATTACAGCGCAAAGTTCGGCGCCCGCTATGTACTCGCCACATACAGACTCCGAAAGGAGGATAGGCCGCCCCGCAGCCTGACGCAGGAAGAAAGACAGATGCTGCTTGACAATCTACGGCAAAACGTCACCCTTCTTGCCGACGAGCATCCGGAAACTGACTTCTATCTCTACTTTCCGCCCTACAGTATCTGCTACTGGGACATCCTGCATAATCAGGAAGAAACCGACTGGCATCTTGAGGCGGAACAGCTTGCCATAGAAGAACTTTTGAAACATCCCAATATCAGGCTGTACTCCTTTTGCGACAATTTTGAACTTGTCTGCAATCTGGATCATTACAAAGATTACCTGCACTACAGTGAACAGGTCAACACCTGGATCCTGGAGAACCTGAAAGGAGAGGAGTATCTTCTGACAGAGGATAATTATCTGGAGTACCTCGAAAAAATACGGGATTTTTATCATTCCTACGACTATGATGCATTGCATTCCTCATAAAACCCAGTTTTATGTAAACCATACTGGTCTTACGATTTTTTAACTGCTTACCTGTCATCTGACATTACAGAAAGGGATCCTGACTATGTTATTTAACTCTTACTATTTTATCTTCCTGTTTCTGCCGCTTTCCCTGGCAGGATACTATATTCTGAATTATGTAAACTTATATCGGCTTGCCGGCATTTTTCTGATCGGTATGTCGCTCTGGTTTTACGGCTATTTTAACAGATCCTACCTGCTTATCATCTGCGGCAGCATCATCGCCAACTTCCTGTTTGCAAAAATAATGGACCGTTTTTCTGAAAAACAGTCCGTCAAAAAATGCATCCTAATCCTCGGGATCCTTACCAACGTTATTTTAATCTTCTATTATAAATATTTCAATTTTTTCCTGGAAAATATCAATACTCTGTTCCATACTTCTTTCGCCCTGAAAAATATCCTGCTTCCTCTGGGTATCAGTTTTTTTACTTTTCAGCAGATCTCCTTCCTGGTGGACGCATACAGAGGGGAAACAAAGGACTATTCTTTTGAGGAATACGCCCTGTTCGTCTCCTTCTTCCCGCAGCTGGTCGCCGGCCCCGTAGTGCTTCACAGCGAAACGATCCCTCAGTTCAGAGATCCTAAAAAACGCCGTGTGAACTACGCAAATTTTTCCAGAGGACTATACGTCTTTTCCCTTGGCTTGTTCAAAAAAATAATCCTTGCCGATACCTTCGGAAGAGCTGTCGATTATGGCTTTTCCGCCCTGCCTGCCCTGAATAGTCTGGAAACATTTATCGTTTCCCTCTGTTTTACATTCCAGCTCTACTTCGATTTCAGCGGATACTGCGATATGGCGGTTGGCATCGGCAGCCTGTTCAATATCACACTGCCACAGAACTTTAACTCGCCCTACAAAGCGTGCTCCATCATCGAATTCTGGGAAAGATGGCATATGTCCTTAACCCGTTTTTTGAGAACCTATATCTATTTCCCCCTGGGCGGAAGCCGCAGGGGGACTATCAGAACTTATGTCAATGTCATGATCGTCTTTCTTGTCAGCGGCATCTGGCATGGCGCTAACTGGACTTTTATTTTGTGGGGTATCCTGCACGGCCTGCTCAACTGTCTGAACCGCATCTTCAAAAAACAATGGGCAAAATTATGGAAACCTCTCAGATGGCTTTCCACCTTTTTGACGATCAATTTTCTCACCGCCCTGTTCCGCGCAGACGATCTCGCCGCAGCAAAAACCTTTTTTAAACGGCTCTTTTACCCCGGCGGCTTCTCCCTTCGCCCAAAACTGACAGAATGCTTTCTCCTGGAGGAATTTGCCTTTCTGGAAAAGCGGCTTGCCCCATTTCAGTTTCTGTCCACACATGTGACCGGATGTTATCTCTGGCTCTTTCTGACCGCCGCTTTTATCGTCACCCTGCTTTTCAGAAACAACAGCGAGACCGAATTTAAGCCGACGCTGTCCAGATCATTGATCGTGATCCTTTGTATGCTCTGGTCCGTTTTATCCCTGGAGGGAATCTCAACCTTCCTGTACTTTAACTTTTAACAATTATCTGCCTACCTCTTTGCGTCAAAACTTCGAAGCAGCGGATCCACACTGTTTCCCGACGCATTATACTGGTTTGAAATACTCTTTAAATTCGACTCCGCGCTCTCCAGCACCTTGCCTGCGATCAGATTCAGTTTGGAGGATAATGTTCCGGCCGCGCCGAATACGCTCTCCACTCTATCAATATCCGCACTCTTCAGCTTCTCATAATCTATATTCATCCTGCCGTTTTTGTCCAGAGAAATACCGATGCCTTTCAATACATCCTTATTTTCCATCGCAGCTTCCTTCAGGCTCTGCTGATAAAATCTGCCCATCGTAGTCATATCCGTGCGCAGCTTATCCAACATGCTGTTAAAGGAATTTACCAGTTTTTTCACTTCATTTTGTACTTCCGAAAAGTCGCCGCTCTCCTTCGCCTTTTCATAGATGGATCCGCTGCCTGTCTCATTCATTCTGTCAGCCTGCTTTTCCAGATTCTCTGCTGCTTCCTTCATCTTCTCATATTTCCCTTTTGACAATGCGGTAGCTGTGGAATGATGTTTCTCTCCCAGGGAATTTGCCAGGGAGTTTGATTCGTTCCCGTTCAGATAGTTTACCAGGGAATTCCCTGCCATAGAGATTCCCGCATCCACTGATGCTCTGTCTGTCATACCTGTTGTAATTCTCATAATTTTGTCCTTTCCCTTTCCTTATCCTTATCTCGATCCGGATCTTCCAAAAGTATTCCCACCGTCAGCGCTGCCCGAAGCAGGGCCAGAGGAGAACCTTCCCCCTCCTGCGTCACAATTCCCGCCGTTCCGGTAAGGCCGGTATATCCCATCCTTGCAAGATGCTGTTTGTGAAATAATATAGCAGCGTTTCTGCGCTTTAGCCAGTTATCTTCCACATCTTTGCCGCTCTGCGTGATCTCTCCACCCATGCTTACTACCGTGAAGTTTCCCACATCGCCGTCCTCATCTAACTGAACGCAGTAACTTTTGGACAATTGATGCTCTGCCACATTCATTCCCAATGACGCCGCCGTGGCGTTGTCCCAGGCATCATAATCCTCTTTCCACTTTGCCACTTTCCGGTATATCTCCTGCGCATAAACGGGATCCGCATCCATTTTCGCCTGCAGCTTTTCAGGGATTAAGATACTGATCTTTCCCGCCCCGATACCACTTAAGTTCCTCTGGATCTTCGGATCCAGCATACTGGGCTGAGGCCCTGAAGGCTGCCAGTTATTCAACGCATCCGCCGATGTCCCCTTCTTAAAGTATTCCCAGAACGGAAAATCCGTCCGGCACCATATCCCGGGCGACACCTTACAGTCGCCCACCTTTGTGATCACCTGCATATCCGGAAAAACATCTCCAAAACTTTCCGCCTTTTTGACTCCGGCACTCTGCAGCTGTTTTTCTCTCTCCGCCTGCCAGGCTTCCACAGACCCCGTTTTGTCCGATGTCTCACCCTGCACACCGCATTTTGTCTCATCCTTCAAAACCGGCTCCATACTGATCTCGCTGATGACCTCTTCCAACGGCTTCACATCATGCCCTGTATCTTCCGCTGCCAGCACTTTATCCCCGTTTACCGTAGTATCCGGTCTTTTCTCCGGAAGTTCCTCTCCGCTTTTCGCCCGGACTTCCTCTTTTATCTTATCCTGTGCCTCATCGAAGCTGTCAAGCAGTTTTTCCCACTCCTCTTCAGTCAGGCAAAGACTGCCGATCGGAATCTTCACGCCGGTATCGCCGTTTTTCAGCTTTTTTAAAATCTCTTCCCGATGTTCGCCTATGATCTGAAGCAGATCCTCTCTGCTATATTTCCTGCCATCCTTTGTCACTTCATTGATCAGTTCACTGGTGCTTCCACGATTTTTTGAAAATTCCTCCTGCACAGTGTTCTCCGCATCTCCCGCTGTCCCCGTAGTATTTCCGGTACCTTTTTCAGATGCTTTTTCTGAAGCCTCCGCAATCTTACCCAAAAAATCATTTCCACCCCGGACAGGCGCCAAACCTCTGCCTCTCTCCGACACACCGTTTTGTCTTCTCACTTTTGTCTCTGCATAATTATGGAAATTTCCCGATAATACCATTCCGTTCTCCCTCTTAATTGAGTAGAGGAGATTCTCTCCCTGCTCGCCGCGCAGGGCGCCCGTCAGCTCTGCTGACATACTTCCACAGAGCGCTCTCCCCACATAAAAAAGCGGCAAAATCCTTTCTCTTCCATCCGTGGAACCTTTGCCGCCATCCCTTGCCGCACACTGTAATTGTTTTACAACATTTACATCGGCATTTTTATTGCTGCCCTTAACCTTTTCTCTTCAGGTTTTATACCCGATTTTCCACGCTTCATGCCATTTGCTTCCCTGTCTGTCTTCCAACCGTCATATCCCTGAACTGTTTTCTTCTTGACTTTTTCCCTATTTTCTCCTATACTCAAATAGTGTATTACTTCAACGCGTTAAACCGTAACGCTTTAAAGTGTATAATCGTTACATATACTGAGGAGGATAACATTATGATTTTTAAAGTAACCATGCTGGTCGTATTTTTTGCGGTGATGGTTTTTATCGGACTATACTGCCGGAAAAATGCCACAGACATCAATGGATTTGTTTTAGGCGGCAGAAGCGTCGGTCCCTGGCTTACCGCTTTTGCCTACGGTACTTCCTATTTTTCCGCCGTTGTTTTCATCGGCTACGCCGGACAGTTCGGCTGGAAGTACGGTATCGCTTCCACCTGGATCGGGCTGGGTAATGCCGTCATCGGTTCCATGTTGGCCTGGGTGGTACTCGGTCGCCGCACCCGTATTATGACACAGCACTTTGATTCTGCAACAATGCCGGAATTTTTCGGCGCCCGTTTTGACAGCACGCCTCTAAAGATCGGCGCATCCCTGATCGTTTTTATCTTTCTGATTCCCTACACAGCTTCTCTGTACAACGGTCTTTCCCGCCTGTTCGGCATGGCTTTTAACATTGACTATACCGTATGTATCGTACTGATGGCTGTTCTGACCGGGGTATATGTCATCGCCGGCGGCTACATGGCTACGGCCATCAATGATTTTATACAGGGCATCATCATGCTCTTTGGCATCTGCGCCGTCATTGCAGCCGTTTTAAAAGCAAACGGTGGGTTTATCGCCGCAGTCAATGCGCTCGCCATGGTGGAGGATGCGGCCGCCACAGGCCAGCCCGGCGCTTTTGCCTCCTTCTTCGGCCCGGATCCGGTCAACCTCCTGGGCGTTGTCATCCTGACATCCCTGGGAACCTGGGGGCTGCCGCAGATGGTTCAGAAATTCTATGCCATTAAAAATGAGAGTGCGATCCATAAAGGCACCGTCATCTCCACCTTTTTCGCTATTGTGGTTTCCGGCGGCTGCTATTTTCTGGGCGGTTTCAGCAGACTTTACCATGCAAACATTGATATAGAGGCAAACGGTTACGATTCCGTTATTCCGGCCATGCTGGAAAATTTATCGCCGCTTCTGATCGGCCTGGTGGTGATTCTGGTATTGTCCGCCTCCATGTCTACGCTGTCCTCTCTGGTCATGGCCTCCAGTTCCACGCTGACCATCGATGTAATCAAGGACAATATCGTGAAAAAAATGGACGAAAAGAAGCAGCTTCTCTCCATCCGTATTCTGATCGTGATTTTTATTGCCATTTCGGCAGTGATCGCCATCGTGCAGTACAAAAGCGCCATCACCTTTATTGCACAGCTTATGGGCGTATCCTGGGGAGCCCTGGCCGGTTCTTTCCTGGCGCCGTTCCTCTACAGTCTGTACTGGAAAAAAGTCACCAAAGCTTCTGTCTGGGTCAGCTTCATTTTCGGCTCCGGTTTTATGACTTTAAATATGTTAATCCGCGGCAGCTTCCCAGTCCTTTTACAATCGCCGATCAACGCTGGCGCCTTTACCATGTTAGCCGGACTTATTATCGTACCGGTGGTCAGCGCCTTTACGAAAAAGCCGGACAAAAAACTGGTGGAAAATGCCTTTGCTTCCTACAATCAAATGCATGAGGTAAAACGCTCCACAGCACTGGAAAACTGAGAAGATCCACACAATAAAAACTGCCGGTGGGTTGAACCCTCCGGCAGTTTTTATGCTGCTCACCACCCATATTTTCTTTACCGCTTTAAAAATTCTTTTTTCAGCCCGCAGACAGCCGCCCTGCCATCACGAAGCCCCAGCGTATACACCTGTTCCAGCCTGTCCGGATCTTTCTCGATCCGCCCGATGGTGATCGGCTCTGTGGGGGCGATCACATAGACGCCGCCCTTTTTCTGCAATTCCAACAATTCATTCACACTGCTGTTATATCTCTCATGGCGGCCTGATAACGCCGCCGCAAACTCTTTATACCGCCCATAACGCATTCTCACCATCACAGGGGACACCGGCTTTTTCTGATACCCTGCTTCCCTCGTCAAAACTACAATCAGTCTGTCATATCCCATATCAAACATCTTTCGGTACGGAAGGCCGTCCGCAATGTCCCCGTCCAGATAGTGCTGCCCGTATAACGCTACCGGCCTTGATACAAAGGGCATGGAGGCCGAGGCTCTCAGCACATCCATCTGCTCAAAAACGCTGTCTATCTTCACAAGCTTCGCCCTCCCGGTTTCCACACAGGTGATCCCCGCATAAAACGGAATCTCCGATGCCCGGAACGTCTCATCATCAAACCTGTCCAGCTCTTCCGGCACAATATGGTAAGCATATTTTGTATCCACAATATTGCCTGTGCACAGAAGCGGCTTTAATCCCATATAATTCCTGTCACCGTTAAATCGTTTATTATAACGGAGCACACGCCCTTTCTGTCGGGACAGAAAATTTACGCCGAACACCGCACCTGCCGAAATACCGATCATTCCGTCAACTTTTATATTTTCGTCCAAAAAGATATCCAATACTCCCGCGGTATACATGCCGCGCATGGCTCCGCCCGCCAGAATCAATCCTGTTTTCATATGCTGCCTTTCCTGTCCGCAGTTTTACCATTCCTATCCTTATTCTATGGCTGTCCCTGCAAAGACCATCCGCAGCCCTCCTATAAGCAGAATAGAAACTCTGCGGGATTGTGTCAGAAAATATTTATATTTATAATTCTGAAGTACAGTGAGGACATCTCGTTGCATCCAGCGGGATCTCACTCTTGCAGTAGGGACACTTTTTCGTCGTCGGCACAGGCGCCTCTTCCTTTTTCTTTCCCAGATCCATCAGTTTATTCATAGCTTTCACCATCATAAAAATAACAAATGCCATGATAATGAAGTAAATCACCGAACTGATAAACGCGCCATAGTCGATATAATTTCCAGTGCCAAACAAATTGATCTTTCCCTGTACCTCCGCGCTGCCAATGCATGCGATAACCGGCTGGATAATATTTGTGGTAAACGAAGTTACGAGATCACTGAACGCGGCGCCGATAATAACGCCAACCGCCATATTCATCACATTTCCTTTCAGCGCAAAAGTTTTAAATTCTTCCAGAAATTTTTTCATTATTTTCCTCTCCCCTGCTTTCATTTATTTCCTCATCTATTGTAACATCTTTCTTCTGACAGAAAAAGATTTATTTTTTTTACTAAAAAGCAATTTATTTTCTTTACAATTACCTGTTTTCATGGTATTCTAAAAATGTTGCATGGTGTATTGATAAAAATATATTCTGCACTAACAAATTTAACTTTTCATTTTTTGGAGGTATCATTATGAACAAAGGTACAGTAAAATGGTTTAACAACCAGAAAGGTTACGGCTTCATCTCCGATGAGAACGGCAATGATGTATTTGTACATTATTCCGGACTGAACATGGAAGGGTTCAAATCTCTTGAAGAGGGCGCTGCAGTGGAATACGAAGTAGTTAACGGCGCTAAAGGACCTCAGGCTGTAAACGTAACCAAGTTATAAGAAACCCATTACAGCCACTATTAATCAGTATCACAATTTGTGCCTGTTCTTAAATATAATATAAATCAAGAAATTCTTGAAAATAGAAATATCTTTATTTGCATTTATTGAGAATTTGCAACATTGTCATGACGGATTAACAAAACAGCTCCCCTGTGCGGAGCTGTTTTTTGTGAGGTCTTCAAATATCATTTCCGATATTGCCACAGAAAACTTCTCTCTAACCCAAATTTTTTGAAAGCTTCCTGCAATAGCTGACGGCCTCCCCAAAGTCCAGTGTCCCTCCAAAAATGGAAAGCGCCGAACCTATCGTGACATCGATCTTTCCCGCTCCAACCTCCTGCAGCTTTCTCAGGTCATCCAAACTCTGCACACCGCCTGCATAGGTAATGGGTATTCCCTGCCACTTTGCCAGTTTTCCCAGAAGCTCCTCTTCCATACCATTTCTCTTCCCCTCAACATCCACCGCATGAATCAGAAATTCATCGCAAAAATCTGAAAGTTTTTCCAACAAAGCGGAGGTAATCCTGATATCTGTTTCTTTTTGCCATCTGTCAGTCACAATATAATAACCGTCTGCTTTCTTTTTACAGCTCACATCCAGGACCAGCCGCTCTTTTCCCACCGCTTTCGTCAGTTTATTCAGATTCTCCTTAAGGATCTGTCCGCCCTGAAAGACATAGGATGTAACGATCACATGGGAGGCGCCGGCTTCCAGAAACTGTGCTGCATTTTCCGGCGTAATGCCGCCACCTGCCTGCAAACCGCCCGGGTAGGCCGAAAGCGCCGAAAAAGCTTGATCTTTCGTCTCCTCATAGTAACTGCTGTCCTTTCCGTTCAACACAATCACATGTCCGCCCTTCAGGCCATGTTTCCGATAAAGCTCTGCATAATCCGCAGCACTCTTTTCAGCCACAAAATTTTCTGCCGCCATATCGCCCGCGTCTTTCAAACTTGCTCCGACGATCTGTTTTACTTTCCCATTATGAATATCTATACAGGGTCTGAATTTCATATGCACTCCTCGCTTTGTCTCATATTTCTTTCACCATTTTTGTTTTTTTAATTGAAAATTTTACCGGATTATTTGTTTTCATGATACATAGAATTTATTTCTTTGTCCATACTAACCTTGACGAGTGAATATAAACATTTACGGATTATAATCATCCATAGAAAACTCGTCGATTCATTTATGGAAAGGAGCATTCATATTATGAAAAAGTTTAGGACCGCTCTGGCTGTTTCCATGCTTCTTCTTATGTCCGCCTTCGCTCTTTATGGCTGCGGCACAGACAGAAATAACGAAGACATGGCAAATAATCAGACAGAGAACAATAATGCTACCGCAGATTCCGATACAACAGACGAAACTACCGCAAATGGCACAGACAACGGCGGCGGTCTCGTTGATAACGGAAACACGGAGGGCACGAATGGCAATACTGCTGACAACGGTACTATAAACGGCAGCAGCACAAACAACACGAATGGCAGCAACACAAACGGTAATAAAGTCGGAAACTCTGTCAGCAATGTTGCTGACGACGCCGCAAACGCCGTAGAAGATGTGGCAGACGGTGCTGCAGATGCCGTCGGTGATGTGGCAAACGGTACCGCAAATGCTGTCGGCGACATGGCAAATGGCACAGGTAACACAGCAGGCACGGTGAAATAGTTCTGATTTCAGTCAACATTATCCAGACCGGGCAGGGGATTTTCTCCCTGCTCGCCGCGCGGTCCACACTCCGCCTCAGCGGCATATTCCTCTGTGTGGGCCTGCGCACCAAAAAACCTCAGTCAGATGGGCTGAGGTTTTTCTTCTCTTCCGCTCTATATGGACTTTTCAACCAGACTGCCGTCCCGATATGCCTGCAGCAGTCCCTCCAGCGCCCGGATCCGCTCTCTGATCTCCGCACCCACATCCGTATCCGCCACCCGCAGCCGCCGTTTCATGGTTTCCACGATCACACTGTCCGAAAAAATGTCAGACTCCTTTTTGATTGCCGCTTCCGTCGACTCGAATGGCTCATGGGCAACCAGACGCATACCGTAGGAATTGCACACTAAAGTATACCCTGCGATCCCGGTTTTCCCCTGGTAAGCCTTGGAGAAACCGCCATCTATAATAAACAATTTCCCGCCGCACCGGATCGGAGATTCCCCTTTCTTTGCCTCCACAGGCACATGTCCGTTGACGATATGGGACTCATTTGTATCAAGACCAAATTCTTCCAGTATTTTATTGACGATCTCCTCACTGTCAAGCAGCCTGTAATAGGCGTTTTTCTGCTCTCTGTGGGTTTCCCTGTCCGCCACAAAATAGCGTTCAAAAGTAGTCATCTTGTCCTTGCCAAACACCGGAGACTTGGGACCTGACCATATATACCACATAATGTCCTGTCCCTTCATCTTCTCCTCGGGATGGTGCTTTGAGTAGTAACCTCTCCTTGCGTAGTGTTCCAGCACATCGTACAGCTCTCTGCCGCTGTATGTCTTTCCGAATATATTGACTTTCAGAAAATTGCCCTCCTCATCCATAGGCACGCATCCATGGTAGAGCAGATTAGAATTGTAGGCTTTGTAAAGCCCGCCCTTGGCAAACAGAAAACGCACATGTTTCTGCAGTTTCTCACAGTTCATAAAGGCTTTGACCAGCCGCTTCATAACTTCCATCTCTTCCCTGGAAAGCGCATAGGGATCCTCCCTGTTTACAGTGGGAAAATCCGTATCATTCATGGCGTATTCCCTGCCCTCTATAAGAACTGTCTTTTTCTCATAATCGATCTTGTCAAGTAACAGCCTGTCCTCCATCTCAAAACAGGGATTTCTCCGAATCACCTGTCCCTCCAGTTTAAACTGTATGATCGTGATGGCTTTATGCATTCTGGTATCCAGAGCCAGATCCTTCGTATTATAGTCATTGTCATAGTGTACTCTGAAAGCGTCACAGTTCGTATCCGCATAAGTTGTCAGTGCAAACGTCGCAAGAGGGATCAGATTGATGCCGTAGCCCTCCTCCAGCGTTGCCAGATTACCGTATCTGGCGGCCATGCGGATCACATTACAGATGCAGGCCCCCTGTCCGCTGGCCGCCCCCATCCATACCACATCATGGTTACCCCACTGCACATCCACAGAATGATACTCACTGAGCGTATCCAGAATAATATGAGGCCCAGGCCCCCTGTCGTAGACATCTCCCACGATATGAAGGTGATCGATAACGAGCCGCTGGATCAGATAGCTCAATGCTATAATAAACTCCTGGGCTCTGTCCAGGCGAATGATCGTATGGATGATTTCATTATAGTAAGCTTCCTTATCCGACAACTCCGCCTTCTCTGTGATCAGCTCCTCAATAATATAGGCAAAATCCCGGGGCAGAGCCTTGCGCACTTTTGAGCGGGTATACTTTGACGCTACCCGCTTGGTGATCTGCACTAACCGGTGCAGCGTGATCTTATACCAGTCTTCAATATTGTCCTCGCTTTGCAGCACAATATCCAGCTTCTCTTTCGGATAATAAATCAGCGTTGCCAGCGATTTCTTATCCTTTTCACTCATAGTATTCCCGAATTCCTCATGGATCTTCCGGCGTACCGAACCGGAACCATTTTTCAGAATGTGATTAAACTGCTCCGATTCCCCATGGATATCTGTCATAAAATGCTCTGTCCCTTTGGGCAGATTCAATATGGACTGCAGATTGATGATCTCTGTAGACGCAGATGCGATAGTCGGATATTGTCCTGACAGGCTCCGCAGATAATTGTATTCCAGTTCGTTCATATTTTCTCCTGTTTCAACGGCTCATCTTCGGGAAACGCTGCGATTTTCTCTTTGCCTGACGGCTCATCTGTTCTCGATCACGTCTGCCATGGTATAGAGGCCGGCTGATTTCCCTGCCATAAATTTTGCGGCCTGTATTGCCCCTTTTGCAAAGACACCTTTTGAGTAAGCTCTGTGAGAAAAGGTGATGACTTCGTCTGTTCCCGCAAAGATCACATCGTGGTCACCCACTATCGTGCCGCCGCGGATAGCAGAAATGCCCAATTCCTTCCTGTCCCGCTTCTGCCGTACCTTGCTTCTGTCATAAACATAGTCGTAAACCCCGTCCATCTCCTCATTGATCGCATCCGCCAACGCGATAGCCGTGCCACTGGGAGCATCCACCTTCAGATTATGATGCTTCTCCACGATCTCCACATCAAATCCGGCAGTCACAAGGGTTGCTGCCGCCTCTTTTAACAGTTTCATTAACAGATTAATGCCCAGCGTCATATTCGCAGAACGAAGCACTGCCGTTTTCTCAGATGCCTCCTCCACATGCCGGATCTGTTCCGGGGTAAGCCCTGTTGTACACAGCACACAGGGAATTTTCTTTTCCACGCAATATTCGAGCAGAGAATCCACTGCTGAAGCGGTAGAAAAATCAATAACCGCATCTGCAGTTATATTGCAGTTATAGATATCCCGATACACCGGATAGCCGCCTGCCCCCTGATGAAAGGCGTCGATCCCTGCCACAATTTCTATTTCATCGTCCTGACTGCACAACTCGGTTATCATATGCCCCATCTTGCCGTTACAGCCATGTAAAATAACTTTAACCATATATACCTCCCCTGACACTACATCATAAACTTAAATCAGTTCACACCCGAAATCTTTCATCGCCTTGCGCAGTTTTTCCTCATGGGCCGGTTCGATCTCAGAAAGCGGCATACGAACCGGTCCTGCAGCGATTCCCATCAGGGCTACCCCCTTTTTCACCGGAATCGGATTCACCTCGCAAAACAGCGCATCCACAAGCGGAATTGCCTTTAACTGCAGTGCCGCACTCTCTTTTAATTTTCCGTCAAAATATAACTGGCAGATATCATGCGTCTGCTTTGGCGCCACATTGGACAATACGGAAATAACGCCCTTTCCGCCAAGAGACAGGATCGGTACGATCTGGTCATCATTCCCGGAATAGACATCCGCCACTCCGTCTGCCAGCGCAAACAGTTTGACAATCTGAGCAATATTCCCACTGGCCTCCTTTACCCCTACGATATTTTCCACATCCCTGCACAGCCTCACCACTGTCTCCGGCAGGATATTACAGCCGGTTCTGCTGGGTACATTATAAAGGATGATCGGCAGTTTCACAGCAGCCGCAATCGTTTTATAATGATGATATAAACCGTTCTGAGTGGCTTTATTGTAGTAGGGCGAAACTACCAGCAGTCCATCTGCGCCGCATTTCTGCGCCTCCACAGACAAATATACCGCCGTATCCGTGGAGTTGGAGCCGGTTCCCGCCACCACCGGCACTCTCCCGTTTACCGTCTTAACGCAAAACCGTATCGCCTCGATATGTTCCTCAATCGTTGTGGTAGCTGATTCCCCGGTAGTACCCATAACAATAATGGCATCCGTAGAGTTTGCGATCTGATATTCGATCAGCTCCGCAAAAGCCTCAAAATTGATACTGTAATCCTCATGAAATGGTGTGACGATCGCAACACCTGCTCCGGTAAATACTGACATATCTCTCCTCCATTTTGATAGTATAATATGTATAGTGACAGGCTGTTTTCCATGACTGTAGTGCCAGTACATACAGAAAACGGCCCATGCAACATGAGCCGCCAAAAAGCCTTTGTTATGATAGCGCCCCATCTGCCGATGACAGTCATGCACTTCTTCAGTACATGCCCAGGAAATATCATACAGCCTGACAATTCCTTCGGCGTCTGTTCCTTTCCTCTGTCTTCCCCTGTGGCTGTCACATCCGGCAGGCTACTGATAACAGACGCAACCTCTATCTAAACATCAATATATCATTTTCTACATGCAGTGTCAATGCACTGATGCCGAACAAATTGCATAAACTTAAAAAATATGGGTTTTACTCCTCTGTTTCCAGTTTACTGACAGATACTTCATAGGCCACCCGCTTTTCCAGTTCTTCCTCCGTGATCTTTTTCATATACTCACGGCTCTGGATACGCCCCCAGATCAGGCATCTGTCTCCCACCTGAAAGGTACTGGCAAACCGTGCGTTCCTTCCCCAGCAGATGCATGGTATATAATCCGACTTTCCATAGGGCCTGTTTACTGCCAGAAGCAAATCCGCAATCTCTCTGCCCAGAGGCGTCTTTCTGTAAATCGGTTCTTTACAGATAAACCCATCCAGAAAAATCTGGTTTGTTTTCGTGTTTTCCTCCATCTCCGGGGCAAAATCAATTTCTCTCGCAAATACGGACAGTACCAGCTTATTTTTTTTCTCCTCGTGTCTGTTATAGGATCTGAACTGTCCGCCTATACAGACATTCGTGCCCGTGTAATTCTGTGTTACATCGATCAGACGATCAGACACCATGACAGGAATAATATCCGTGGAATCGGATAACCTCTCCACCTCCACGTCCATCATGTAAAATCCTTCTCCGTAGATCTCGTGACTGAATAAAAATCCGCTTACGATTTTTCCCATCACCGTTACCTGATTGTTTTCAATTACTTTATCCATCATGCTTTCCTCCTTCGGGCAGTATGCATTCGCACAGTGCCGCTCACCTTTCTCCGAAAACTGCTTTCCGGTCTTTTTTCCTGCCGAAGTTCCATGCAGACATCCATAGCGTTATCGGTATTTCCGTCATAAACACATGGCCTGTGACATACCCTCAATAACATCCCATGAAAACGGCAGGATTTGTCCCTGTGTATTACATATATATGCGGAAAAAAGCACTGATAGACGTGTAAGGCATCGCGGGATAAATTGGAACCGGAACAGTGTGTACATAAAAAAGCGCATGGTCTGCAATTTTACTTTCCATGCGCTCTCATCCTTCTTTCTATCCTGTCCGGTATTTTTCACACCAGAATTCATTGTCACGATAACCGTTAAACCATCGATCGCTTTACATCGTTTTCTTATCTCTTCATTGCCGCCCGTTTCCTCATCGTCGGATCCAGGATCTTTTTCCGGATGCGGATCGTCTCAGGCGTCACCTCCAACAGCTCGTCCGTATCAATAAAATCAAGCGCCTGCTCCAGACTCATGATCTTTTTGGGCACAAGACGTAACGCTTCGTCCGCGCTGGAAGATCGGGTGTTGGTCAGATGTTTTGTCTTGCATACATTGACCTCGATATCCTCCGCCTTACCGGTCTGTCCGATCACCATGCCGGCGTATACTTTCTCACCGGGACCGATAAACAGAACGCCTCTCTCCTGAGCGTTGAAAAGCCCGTAGGTGATGGCCTCTCCCGCCTCAAAAGCAATCAGGGATCCCTGTTTGCGGTACTGAATATCTCCTTTGTAGGGACCGTAGCCCTCAAACTGAGTATTCATAATACCGTTTCCTTTGGTGTCCGTCAGAAAATCGCCGCGGTAGCCGATCAGCCCTCTGGAAGGCATGGAAAACTCCAGCCTCGTATATCCGCCGGAAGCCCTCCCCATATTCTGCAGTTCTCCCTTCCTCAGACTTAACTTTTCGATCACAACACCGGAAAACTCCTCCGGCACATCCACATAGACGGTCTCCATGGGCTCCAGAAGCTTTCCGTTTTCATCCTTCTTATAGATAACCTCCGCCTTGCTGACCGCAAACTCATAACCCTCTCTGCGCATATTCTCGATCAATACGGAAAGATGCAGCTCTCCTCTGCCGGAGACCTTAAAACAGTCCGTATTTTCCGTCTCCTCCACCCGCAGAGAAACATCCGTGTTCAGTTCCTTAAACAGCCTGTCCCTGATGTGACGGCTGGTCACATACCTGCCCTCTTTTCCTGCTAACGGAGAATCATTCACGATAAAATCCATGGCGATGGTCGGCTCCGAAATTTTCTGGAACGGGATCGGCACCGGATTTTCCGGAGAACAGAGGGTATCGCCGATGTGGAGGTCCGCGATGCCGGAGATCGCCACAATGGAACCCATACCCGCTTCCTTCACTTCCACCTTATTCAAACCGTTAAACTCGTAAAGTTTGCTGATCTTTACCTTTTTCAGTTTGTCCGGCTCATGGTGATTCACAATCACTACATCCTGATTGACCTTCACCACGCCGTTGTCCACCTTGCCGACCCCGATGCGGCCCACATACTCGTTGTAGTCGATGGTACTGATCAGTACCTGGGTGCCCTCTTCCGGATCCCCTTCAGGCGCCGGAATATACTCAAGGATCGTATCAAATAACGGCGTCATATCCTTATTTTTCACAGTAATCTTTCTGGTGGCGCTGCCGTTCTTCGCGGAAGCATAGACAAAGGGGCAGTCAAGCTGCTCATCGCTTGCATCAAGCTCGAGAAACAACTCCAATACCTCATCCTCCACTTCCTGCGGCCTTGCTTCCGGTCTGTCGATCTTGTTAATACAGACAATGACGGCCAGATCAAGCTCCAGTGCTTTTTTTAACACAAACTTCGTCTGGGGCATGGGACCCTCAAAGGCGTCCACCACAAGGATCACGCCGTTCACCATCTTCAGTACCCTCTCCACCTCGCCGCCAAAATCCGCGTGGCCCGGCGTGTCAATGATATTGATCTTCGTATTTTTATAGGTAATGGCGGTATTTTTGGAAAGGATCGTGATCCCCCGCTCCCTCTCGATATCCCCCGAGTCCATGACCCGCTCCGCCACCGCCTGATTCTCCCTGAACGTGCCGCTCTGCTTTAACAGCTCGTCCACAAGTGTGGTCTTGCCGTGGTCTACATGGGCTATAATCGCTATGTTTCTTACGTCTTCTCTCTTCTCTCTCATACTATCTCCTGCTACAATCTATTTGTTGTCTGATACTCTTTATGACCGACAGGGAATTACCTGTACTGCTTTTAAGCTATGAAAACAAGTCCTGTACCAAGTCTGTGCGTCATCTCTCAGAACTTATCTGCTGTCTGCATATTAAATTCCAAGCAACAGCGTCGCGATCTGAAAATAAGTCAGAAGCGACACCGCATCCACGATCGTCGTAATAAAAGGACTCGCCATCACTGCCGGATCAAAGCCTGCTTTTTTCGCTAACATCGGCAGTACACAGCCAATAAACTTCGCCGCGATCAATGTCACTAACAGTGTAACGCAGACCACCGCCGCCACCATCATCGAAACGCCATCAAGCCACAACAGCTTACAGAAATTTGCGGCAGCAAGTGTGGCGCCGCAGATAAGCGCCACCCGGAATTCTTTCCAGATGACTTTCGGCAGATCTGCAAACTCAACATCATTTAACGAAATACTTCGAATAATCGTCACGCTGGCCTGTCCGCCCGCGTTTCCGCCGGTATCCATCAGCATCGGGATATAGGCGGTAAGCACCACATAGGCACTGAGGGCCCCCTCAAAGGAGGTGATGATCCGTCCGGTAAAGGTGGCGGATATCATAAGAAGCAACAGCCAGGGCATCCTTTTTTTCCAGGTTTCAAATACCCCTGTCCTCATATACGGCTTGTCCGTCGGAACGATAGCCGCCATCTTTTCGATGTCCTCCGTGGTCTCCTCCTCAATGATATCCACTACGTCATCCACTGTGATAATGCCCACCATCCGGTTTTCGTTGTCCACTACAGGCATCGAGGTAAAGTCGTACTTCTTAAACTGCCCTGCCACTTCCTCCTGATCCATCAGCGTATTCAGGGAGATCACATTTTCATGCATCATCTCTCCGATAATGGCCTCTGGCTCACTGAGCAACAGATAGCGAAGCGCCACCGTCCCGACTAACGTGCGCTTTTTGTCGAGCACATAACAGATATTGATGGTTTCGGAATCCATACCGGTCTTTCTGATCTTGGCAATGGCGTCCGCCACCGTATAGTCCTCCTTAAAGTCCATATACTCCACGGTCATGATACTGCCCGCGGAATCTTCCGGATAACGCAACAGGTGGTTGATATCCCTTCTTGTATCGGGGCTTGCGCTGGCAAGCAGTTTTTTTACCACATTCGCCGGCATTTCTTCCAGTAAGTCGGCCGCATCATCGGACATCAGATTATCAATGATATCCGCAGCGTCCCGCTCGGATAAAGAGGTAATAATAAACTGCTGACTCTCCACTTCCAGATAGGAGAAAACATCAGCAGCCATGCTTTTGGGCAGTATGCGAAACATCTTTAACAGATCTTTCTCCTCCATCTCCTCCATGGCCGCCGCGATATCCGCGTCGTTGAGTTCCGCGGCCAGCTGACGGAGTCTGGTGTACTGCTTTTCTTCGAGCAGTTTTTCAATTTCCTGTCTCGTTCTTTCTTCCTGTATCATTTCCATAGCAGCTCTCCTTTTCAGTTGTGATTTTTATGCACCTACTTCGAGGGAGAGGGTTATCGCTACTGCACTTCTTCAAACTCTTCTTCATAAAAACCACCACCTTTCCAAACTGCCGGAAATTCCCCGGTATCATTAAATTTACTGCAAAATTTATCCCCCGTGGAGTCCCGTGGACGAATTTCAACTCACTTTATTATAATGACAGGTTTATTCCTTGTCAATGAAATATATTTTTTCCAGTTCTTCTATTACGGCCTTTCCGTTCGTAGTCTCGGTTATCTCCTTTTTCAGGACATCCGCCTCCCCCGCCGGCACTGTCAGCACAAAGCGCACCGCCTCCCCGTACTCCGCCTCAAAGGCTGTCCCACTCTTCCCGAACAGATGCTGCAGTTTTCCCACGCCATTATAATCCGTTCCGATCCGCAATTTCACGCCGAAGCGCATCATGCCTCTCTCCGCACTTTTTAACGCCTCTTTCACAGCGCCGCTGTATGCCCGCACAAGACCTCCTGTGCCAAGTAAAGTCCCCCCGAAATATCTGGTCACCACCGCCGCCACATCGCAAAGCCCCTCTCCCAGAAGCACTTCCAGCATAGGCCTACCGGCCGTACCGCCCGGCTCCCCGTCATCGCTGCATCTGGTCACCTCCTGCCTGCTGCCCAAAACAAAAGCGGAACAGGTATGGCTAGCGTCCCAGTATCTTTTCTTCGTAGCCTCTATAAATTCCGCCGCCTCCTTCTCTGAATGAACCGGCCGCACCGCACAGATAAAGCGGGACTTCTTCTCCTCGATCTCACCGTTACACTCTTTTAACAGTACCCGGTATTCCGGCACTTTTTTGATTCCGTTTTCCTTCTCCATCTGTTTATCCTCTCTCTGAACCCCGCCGGAGCTGTCTGCCATCAGACATCTTTGCCAGTTTCTCTGATCTTTCCTTATTTAAAGATACATGAATTTTACAAACTGCGCAAGCCCCGGCATAAATTCCGAAATAGCGCACAGACTTATAAAATAGTCAGTTTCGCCTATATTGCGAAATACGAGCCTTCTTTTTGACATATTCTTCAACTTATACTATAATAAGGTAGAAATTTTTTTAAGGCAATACACAGAATCGAGGCTTTTATGAATTATGGAAGAAAAGGGGTCCGCAACCGCCAGAAGGAGCTGAATGCTCATCCAGGCCGTTGGGGCAAAAAAATAACACTTTTTGTGCTGGAACTTTTTTTAGCCGCTGTTGTTTCGGTGGGCGTCATTGGTGCGGCGGCAGGTATCGGCATATTTAACGGCATTATCGCCACCGCACCGGACATTGAAAACCTGGATGTTTCCCCTTCCGGTTTTTCTACTTTTGTCTATGATATCGACGGCAACCAGACCGCCAAACTGGTATCCTCCGACTCCAACAGAATACCTGTCTCCATGTCCCAGATCCCTGAAGATCTGGCTCACGCTTTTGTGGCTATCGAGGATGAGCGTTTCTACGATCACAATGGCATCGATATCCAGGGTATCTTCCGTGCGGGTTTTATCGGTCTGAAGAACAGAAAGTTTTCACAGGGCGCCAGCACCATCACCCAGCAGTTAATCAAAAACAACGTGCTGACAAGCTGGACCAGCGAAGAAAAATTTGCGGAAAAAGTTAAACGTAAAATTCAGGAACAGTACCTTGCCCTGGAACTGGAAAAGGTTATGGACAAGGATAAAATTCTGGAAAATTATATGAATACCATCAATCTCGGTCAGAATACTCTGGGCGTACAGGCCGCATCTTTACGCTATTTCAATAAGGATGTGAGCGAGTTGACGCTCTCCGAGTGCACTGTCATCGCGGCCATCACCCAGAATCCTTCCGGCTATAATCCGATCCGTCATCCGGAAGACAACAAAAGGCGCCGCCAGGACACGTTGGATGGTATGCTGGAGCAGGGATTCATCACCCAGGCGGAATACGATGAGGCCATAGCGGACGACCCCTATTCCCGTATCCAGAGTGTTAATCTGGAAGTCACTGATGATACGATCAACTCCTATTTCGTGGATGCCCTCGTGGACGATGTGATGGAGGATTTAATCAACGCTGGTTACACGGAAAATCAGGCATTTTACATGCTCTACAGCGGCGGCCTGAAAATCTACTCCACTCAGGATCCCGCCATCCAGCGGATCTGCGACGAAGCTTTTACAAATGAGGAAAACTTTCCTGCCGACACAAAGTGGGAGCTTGCCTATGAACTGACTATCGAGCATTCCAATGGGGAACTGGAAAATTTCAATGCCCATAAAATGCTAAAATGGTATCAGGAGACTGTGAAAAGCTCGTATACCCTGCTCTATTCTTCCATGGAGGAGGCACAGACAGATATCGATTTTTATAAAGAAGCCATCATGCAGGACGGCGATGAAGTGTATGGAGAAAATATTACGCTGACACCCCAGCCCCAAGTTTCCATCGTGGTGGAAGATCAGAGCACCGGACATGTGGTTGCAATGGTTGGCGGCAGAGGGAAAAAGACTGCCAGCAGGACGTTAAACCGTGCTGCCGATGCAACAAGGCAGCCCGGCTCCACCTTCAAGATCCTCTCCACCTACCTGCCTGCACTGGACAGCGCAGGACTGACTCTGGCGGATGTGCACATGGACGAACCATACAGCTACGAAGATGGGAGACCTGTCAAAAATGCGGATAATAAATTCAGGGGCATCTGTTCCTTCCGCTATGCCATTCAGCAGTCTGTCAATGTTATTGCTGTAAAAACCATAACACAGATCACTCCACAGCTCGGTTTTGACTATTTACAGAGCCTCGGCTTTACCACTCTTGCTACACAGAAGCAGGTGGGAGGCGAGATCTTTTCCGATATCCAGCAGTCGTTAGCTTTAGGCGGCATCACCGACGGTGTGACAAATGAGGAACTGACCGGAGCTTACGCCTCCATCGCCAACGGCGGCGTTTACAATGAGCCGATCCTGTACACAAAGATCACAGATCACGACGGTAATGTCATTCTCGATAAAACAGCTACACAACAGACGAGACGCGTTATGAAAGAAACAACATCTTTCCTTCTGACAAGCGCCATGCAGGATGTTGTCACAAGCGGTACCGGTGCATCCGTGAATTTCGGCAATATGTCCATCGCCGGTAAGACAGGTACCACCACAGGCTATGTGGATGTATGGTTTTCCGGTTATACTCCCTACTATACCGCCTCGGTATGGGCCGGATACGATAACACCCTGACTACCACAAAGCTTCATGGGGATCAGGAGAGAAGACTGGCAAGAAATCTGTGGCGCAACGTCATGTCACAGATCCATGAGGGACTGCCCAACGAGTCCTTCCCTACCCCCACCGGCCTTGTCACAGCCACCGTATGTTCCCAGTCCGGCAAACTACCGGTACCGGGCCTGTGCGATGGCACAAAACGGACGGAATATTTTGCGGAGGGCACTGTGCCTACGACTACCTGTAATGTTCATTATTCAGGGGCTGTCTGTGCATACAGTGTTCTGACGGGCGCCGTACCGGCAAGCCCGGAATGTCCGTTTAAGGTTCCCGGTGTTCTGACACTGAACCCGGATACCCTGACACCGGCCACGGAGGAAAGCGAAGGAACCGAACAGGCACCGGGCACACCGGAAGATCCGGCTGCACTGCAGCAGCAAAATCCTGGTGTCACCTGTCAGCACAACGCCATGTTTTTTGCAACGCCCGGCTACGAAGCGCTGATAGCCCAGCAACAGTTAGAGATGGCTGCCGCCGGTATCGCTTACGGTATGCCGGAAGAACAGCCTGCAACAGGTGAGGGCGGCGCTGTAACACCGACGCCGGAGGGCGGACAGCCCCCGGCAGGAGAAACGCAGCCGCAGCAGCCCCCGGCAGAGGGCGGTCAGCCTCAGCAACCGCAGCAGCCACAACCATAGTTATATTTTTTCATCGGAAAAGGACGGCCATCTGTTGGCCGTCCCTTATCTTTTCCATACCGTTCACTATCCTGGTATCTTTCGCCTGATTTTTATTTCCCGCTTACTTTAAGAACCCATTTACGATCTGTTCCTCCGCTTCCTTCTCCGTCAGCCCTAACGTCATCAGCTTGATAAGCTGTTCTCCTGCAATCTTTCCGATGGCTGCCTCATGGATCAGATTGGCATCCACATGATTGGCAGTCAGTTCCGGCAGTGCTGTCACACTGGCCTGATCCATAATGATCGCATCGCATTCCGTATGCCCGGCGCACCTGTTGTTCCCGTTGATCACCGAAACAAACTTCTGATGGGAATTTTCCTTTGCCACGGAACGACTCATTACATTGGCACTGCTGCCTGCCCCGTCCATATCCACCGTAAAATCCGTCACCGCAGTCTGATTTCCGTGCGTCATGATCTTCTCCCTGATAACCAGACTGGCATCCGCCTCCAGTTTAGCTCTGGTCACCCTGGTGGTAGAATCAATACCCTTGATCTGAACTGTCTCCATCTCCAGGCCTGCCCCCTCCGCCAGCTCGATGATCGTAGTAGGATTCATCATATTGTGGCCGTTGCCATCCCCGGCACCATAATGCTTTTCCACGTAACGCACCTTCGCATTTTTTTCAAGATGGAAACTGTGGATACCGTCATGTGTGGAATCCTGATCGCCACAGTTATGGATACCACAGCCCGCTATGATCGTCACATCGGCATCCTCCCCCACGTAAAAGTCATTATAAACAAGATCCTTTAACCCTGTCTGGCTGATGATGACCGGAATATGCACACTCTCACGCTTTGTTCCCGGCGCGATGATAATATCGATACCGGGCCTGTCCTGCTTTGTAACAATATTGATATTCGCAGTGGTCTGTCTGCTGTCCAGGGCGCCGTTCGCCCGGATATTGTAAGCCCCCTCGGGCACCTCGTGCAGTCCTGCCACCTCTTCCAGCAATGTTTTTTGTATAATATCCATATAGGTACTCTCCTGTCTTTCTTCACGCCACTGACGGCCGCTATACTATCATGCTTTTCTTCCTTCACTCTTTGCAAGCAGTTTATCACAGGCGCTTCCTGTTGCGCTTAACAGCTCCGGCAGAATCTCCTCTTTTGCGCCGCTCTTTTCCACTCTGCCATCCGCTATCACAATAATCCTGTCCGCAATATTTAAGATCCGCTCCTGATGGGAAATGATCAGAATAGACCCGCCCATTTCACGGTACATCTTCTCAAACACATTGATCAGACTGTTAAAACTCCACAGATCGATCCCCGCCTCCGGCTCATCAAAAATGGAAAATCTGGTCCCTCTGGCGATGATCATCGCGATCTCAATGCGCTTCAGCTCCCCTCCGGACAAAGAGGCATTCACCTCACGGCCAATATAGTCCCTGGCACAAAGACCTACCTCCGACAAAATATTGCAGGCGTCCTGCACACTGGTATTCTTTCCCGCCGCCATAGTCAACAGATCCTTTACCGTGAGTCCCTTGAAACGAACAGGCTGCTGAAAGGCATAGCTGATACCCTTTTTTGCCCGATCCGTAATGGACATCTCTGTAATATCCTCGCCGTCCAGCAGTATCTTTCCGGCAGTTGGCTTTACGATCCCCGCTATAATCTTTGCAAGCGTCGATTTTCCGCCGCCGTTCGGTCCTGTCACCGCCACAAAGCGCTCTTCTATTTTCAGATTGACGTCTTTCAGGATCTCCTTATTGTCTTCCACATCAAACTGTATATTCCGTAATTCCAGCATACTCTTTCCTCGTTTTTTTGTCACAGATTTTTTAGCAATATAGAGACAGACACCGGTTCAGTTTTTTCAAAATGCAGAACGCAGCATCCAGTTAGCAGTTTCTAACTTTTCTTTGTCCACTATATTTTATCACAAGATATCCGTTTTGCCAAGTTGAATATTACCGTAAATTTCAGGCAATAAAAAACTGAAAGCCTCATATACAAAGCTTTCAGTTATACCTCAGAGAAGCTGATGACGGGAATCGAACCCGTGACCTCCGCACTACCAATGCGACGCACTACCGACTGTGCTACATCAGCCTATAAATGAACGGAATTTCCAACCGCCGAGATTTATTGTATCAGATCATACGTACTCTGTCAATAAATTACTGAAAATGATTCCATGATTTTCAGTGATTTCCAAAATTTAAGATCTTTTATATTGTAGTAACACAACCCTGACGTTATAATGTAATAGACCAATGATTCAAACAGGAAGGCGGAGGAGATCAGCATGAAAAAAACTTTAATAGTGGTAGATATGCAGAACGATTTTATTGACGGCGCTCTTGGAACAAAAGAGGCACAGATGATCGTCGGAAATGTAAAGAAAAAAATTGCGGAATATCAGGAGCGGGGAGACCAGATCATTTTCACAAGAGATACCCACCAGGAAAATTACCTGGATACGCCGGAGGGACGGAAACTGCCGGTAAAACATTGCATTTATGGAACAAAAGGCTGGGAGATTGCAGACGGGCTGGAAGTGCCTGGCTGTACTTATATTGATAAGCCGACCTTTGGCTGGATCCACTGGAACGAGATGCGTTTTGAAGAAATTGAACTGGTCGGACTGTGTACAGATATCTGTGTAGTTTCCAATGCGTTACTCTTAAAGGCAATGTTTCCCGATGTGGAGATCACCGTGGACGCAGACTGCTGTGCAGGCGTAACTCCCCAGACTCACCGGGCAGCATTGAAAACCATGAAAATGTGCCAGATCCAGGTGGTGGAAAAAACTGTGTAGAACTCCCTGTACAATCGGGCAGAAAAGTTTTCCCCCTGCCCATTACAAAAAAATAAACCACCGAACGAACGATGGTTTTGAGAATGGAGATAGGGGGACTCGAACCCCTGACCTATACGTTGCGAACGTATCGCTCTCCCAACTGAGCTATATCCCCGGACACTATATTGATTATAGAACATTTACAGCAAGAATGCAAGAAAGATTTTTGTAAGCTCAGCGTAAAAATTTGAGGAAAACACGAGAAAAATTCTTAAAACATTGTGGAGGAAAATCATGATAGACCCGACGCATTTTAATCACCTGAATTATATTAAGAAGGAACCACTGACCGGCAGCATGGACGGGATGCGCTATATGCTGACCAGAAAGACCGAAGGAGATGACATTTATATGGAGGGAATTGTCTGGCCGGAGCCTTTGGGCTACGCAAAGACTCCGGAAGAACACAAAACAAGAAAACGCTTCACGCTGGATGCGGATGGCATGGCGGAGGCGGTGGACTGGCTCAATGAAATGTACCGGAATTCTATTCTCAATAGTGATTTGACACCGTTATGCTGATTATATTACGGATTACAGTTTTTACATGACTCATATCCCATCCCGATCAGATCCTCCCTGTTTCCGTAATATGATTCTTTATTCTTTTCAGCCATTTGTTTTATACTGGTGCAGGCCGGAAGATGAAATTTCATTGTATTTGTATTCAGAATATATTCCATACCGCCCTGTGCAGATTCCGTCTTCTGCGCATTTCCCTGCAAAGCCGCCACATTCTCCACCTGATAACTGTCACCGTTCACATAATCGATCACAATACCAGGCTGCACATTATAGGCGAATACATTAAAACATATCCCATCCCCGGCATCTTCAACAGACCATCCCTCCATCAAAACGCCGCAGGCCACAAGATCATCGCCCTCAAAAACAGGAGTCACCCGATACAGAACATGGTTGTCTGTCTCCTTTACATAATCTGCCACCATATTCTCAAAAGGCAGCATTCCTGTAACATTCAGATATCTCGTCCCAGTAATCAGATTTTTTTCATTGGCATTTTCCGCTGTCAGCTGATATCCAATCAGATGACACCTGTTGTACAGATATTTTCCATCCACCATATCATATTTTACAGTCTGCCAGCCAGTAGGCCTGATCTGTCCGATATCTCCGCGCTCCTCTGTGGGCATGATATCCCGCCCCACATTAGCACAAGCAGTTCTGCAACGCCCAAACTCATCCAGATCGGAATAGTACTCAAAAGATTCCGTCGTAAGACCTGTCTTTGTGAAAAAAGGAATATTGTCATTTACTGCAATATATGCCTCCCCCGAATATTCCGGTATCTCAGATAACAGCTCCGTAACCTCAATTTCCTGCGGCTGCCGCACCGCCTCTATAGCTTCAGTCCTTTCCGCCGCATTGACCCCGGGAGAGCTGCCGCAGGAACCGACGATCAGCCCGGCAATTACAATAAGGGTACATAAAAAGGCACGCTCAACGATCCTTGCGTTTATAAATCCTCCGTGTGATCTTCTCATGCGAATTACCTCCAAACTCTTTTATATCTGCCACTTCCCAATCTTTCTGCAGATCAATATCCAGAAAAGTATCTGCCGGATATACCCGGTTCCAGGAATAGACAACGATGCACTCAACCCTGTCCTCATATGGCCTTAACGGAATATCTTCCCAGAAGCATAAGCCTTCCTCCGGGACAGATTCAGCGAAATCATCTTCCACTGAAATCCTGTCCGCGACCATTTCAAATAGTTTTGAGGAATACCTGTTCATATATATTTTTTCATATCCGGCAAAGGACAGCATATCCTCTATCACCGCCTTATCCCTGCTCTGGCGCCTGTGATTAAACAACATTCCGTTCTTATCATCCAAACAGATAAATACTGTCATATTCATTCTCCGTCCCGCGGAATCTCTCTCATTTCAATTACAGATCATAGTACATTGCAAATTCAGCCGGAGTCGGAATCTCACTCAACTGTCTCGCCTCCGCACGCTTTCTGGAAACCCAGACATCGATCAGCCTCTGTGGGAACACACCGTTCTTTGTCAGATAATCGTGATCCGCCTCCAGGGCATCCAGTGCCTCCTCCAGGCTCTTTGGCAGTCCTTTGATCTTTTCCTGCTCCTGCGCCGAAAGAGTGTACAGATTAAAGTCATAGGGCCCCCATCCCATGGCGGAAGGATCGATCTGTTTTTCAATACCGTCCAGGCCTGCCATCAGGATCGCTGCATATGCATAGTAAGGATTCGCTGTGGCATCCGGGTTGCGCAGCTCAAACCGCTTTGTCTCCGGTGATTTCGCATAGGCCGGAATGCGGATCACAGCACTTCTGTTGGAAGTCGCATAACCAATCGTCACAGGCGCCTCATAGCCCGGTACCAGCCTTTTGAAAGAATTCGTGGAAGGATTGGTAAAAGCACACAGTGAGGCGATATGCGTCAACAGTCCACCAATAAAGTAATGGGCTGTCTTACTTAAGCCGGAATAACCGTTCTCATCATAGAACAGCGGTTTCCCATCTTTCTTTAACAGCATATGTACATGCATGCCGCTGCCCGCCTCCTGATAGATTGGTTTCGGCAGAAAGGTTGCCGTCTTTCCTTCCTTCGCCGCCATATTTTTAATGATATATTTGATGATCATCGTATTGTCCGCCATCTCAGGCATATCCGCCAGTTCCACCTCGATCTCCATCTGGCCTGGGCCGCCCACTTCATGGTGGTGATACTTTACTTTGATCCCCCAGTTCTCCATCGCCATACAGATACGGCTTCTCAAATCATATCCCACATCCTGAGGCGCCGCCACATGATATCCTCCCTGATGTGGCACTTCGTAGCCGTTGTTTCCGGATCCGTCAATACTGCGGTTCCAGGCTGCCTGCCTTGTGTCAATCTGATAAGCACATTGTCTCGGTGATACCTCAAAGCGGGCCTTATCAAACAGATAAAATTCAAACTCCGGTCCAATGACCATAGAGTCCGCAATGCCACTCTCCCGCATATACTCCACCGCCCGCAGGGTGACATTTTTCGGATACTGATCGAAAGGCTTATTCTCCTCTTTTCCGATTACACAGACATTCCCGCACATGGTTAGCGTCGGCACCTCCGCAAAGGGATCCACACAGGCTGTAGCCGGATCCGGCAAAAACACCATATCACTCTTCTCAATGGGCGCATACCCGTAGTTGGAACCATCAAAACCGATGCCATACACAAAGATATTTTCATCAAACCGTTCTACCGGTATGGTGATATGGCGCCAACGTCCGTCAATATCCGTCATCTTGAAATCAATCATACGAATCTGTTTTTCTTCACATAGTTTTCTGATCTCTGTACTTTTGTCCATAGTTTACCCTCTCTTCTTCTCCCATAGCCTCTCTCATCCTGTTATCATCACCGAATCCAAAGCCTAACCAGTTTACCGACACCGGATCCTGTTCTTTCAGTATAGCACAGAGAAAAAAAGTATGCATTTATTTTATTGATTATTCCCTGAAAAACCAAATCTTCTTTCTGTTATAACATAAATTGCGATCGTATGCGCCTGCACCCGGCCGGGTGGATCTTCTATACTGCGCTATTATCCACCTGCATCATCTTCTCCAGCTTTCTGCGCACATGGAGATAAGCCGGTATCAGAAAGGCGTCCGCGAAGATCCAGGCAAGAGGACTTGCAAAACAGGCTCCTGTAAAACCCAGTTCCGGCACCAGAAAGAGTCCCGCAAGGGCTCTTGCCACCATCTCAAATACTCCCGCCAAAACCGCAAACATGCTGAATCCCATTCCCTGTATCATAAACCGGATAATATTTACAAAGGCTAACGGGATGAAAAACATGGCGTTTGTAAGTAACATCTGTCTTGCATGCAATGTGATCTCCGCCCCGCCCTCAGTCACAAAAAATCCTGTAAATGTGTCACCAAAGAAAAACAGGATCACGAAGGCAATCAGGGAATATCCTATCCCTAAAATGCTGCAGGAAAACAATCCCTTCCCCAGTCTGTCCAGTTTTTTCGCCCCCACATTCTGTCCCCCATAGGTGGCCATCGTGGAGCCCATCGCATCGAAAGGACAGCAGAAAAACAGACTGACTTTACTCGCCGCCGTCACCGATGCCACCGCCGTGGATCCCAGAGAATTCACCGCGGTCTGTAAAATAACGGAACCGATGGCTGTAATGGAATACTGCAGCCCCATGGGAACGCCCATTCCACAGAGCACTTTCATATTGCCAAAATCAACTTTCCACTCTTCCTTTTCGATCTGCAGGATCTCGAACTTCTTTTTCATGTACAACAGGCACAAAAGACCCGAGATCAGCTGGGATACCACCGTGGCGACAGCCGCCCCTGCAATCCCCATTTGGAAAGTCACAATACATAAAAGATCCAGTCCAATATTCAGAACGGAAGACAACAGCAAAAACATAAGTGGTGTTTTTGAGTCTCCCATGGACCGGATAATCCCGGACAGCAGATTATACAGGAAAGACGCCGGAATTCCGCAGAATATGATCCATATGTAAATATAGGCGTTCTCAAAAATATCCTCCGGCGTATTCATAAGCATCAGTATCGCCCTGCATAAAAGCGTTACCGCTGCCGTCATCACCACCGCAAATACACCTGAAAGCCACACGCTGTTCGCCACCATCCTGCGCATGCCCGAATAATCCTTCGCCCCGAACTTATGGGCCACAGGGATAGCAAAACCGTTGCACACCCCCATACAGAAGCCCACGATCATGAAATTGATGGAGCCTGTGGCTCCTACTCCGGCCAGTGCTTTGACACCCAGGCACTGTCCTACAATGATCGTATCCACCACGCTGTAAAGCTGCTGGAACAAAAATCCGAACAGAAGCGGCGTAGCAAATCCCAGTATCAGTTTCATCGGAGAACCTGTTGTCAGATCCTTTGTCTTATTCATCGCCCTTTCCCTCCCTGAAAATCAAATTACCCCCCGTTTTACCTTTCAAAAACCACATATGAGTATAAGCATAAATCCCCAAAATGCATAGTAGTATTTCTCACAAAAAAAGCAGGATATTCTCCTGCTTTTTTGTGATTTAACGACGAATTGTCTTCCGTCTATCATCAAAGCCAAAACGTCTGGATTATTCTGTGAAATGCAGCACCTGATAGGTTGCCCCATTGGATACGGTGATTCTTTCGCTATCCATGAAAGAACCTCCAGATTTCTCCGTGAGAAGTCTGACCCCAGGGGATGTTTCCACATTCTCCGTATCAAGTATGATTAAGTAAATCCCCCCATGTTCTCCCTCAAAATACTCCTCCATATGACGCGACAGTACAGGACTTTTTGAAAACCAGCTGCCCGTATACACATAGTTCTGGCTTCCGTAGATCTCTGTCTCAAATGCACTGCCCGTATAGTAAGCGAAAGACTCGCAATCTAACAGATACCGTTTATCCGGATTCTCTCCGCAGTAATTTTGAATCTCCACAAAGCCCTGCATATAGGGTTCCTGCCATTCGTTTGCCTGCAAAGCCTGACGATACTGCATCTTCCCTGCAAAGAAGCAGCAGACTGCAAATACCACAAAGGCTGTTATACCAGATACTTCCTGTTTTTTCGTATTTTCTTGATGCAGATAATCCCACAAAAACAGTGTGGTTATCAGCAGAATTTCACAGGCAAACAGAGGATATGTTATGCGGAAAGGCAGCCGTCCTCTGTATAGCAGATAGCCCCAGACAAGGGTTTTTCCGATCGCAAATCCGCCAAGAGGCAGCAGCAGATAAAACTTTTTCCACAGAAGGATCCAGAGGAAAATGATGAGCCATACCGCCTTTATCACCGTAACCTGTTCTGATTTCAAATACTCCGCCACCTGATCCGGTTTCCATATCCGTCCTGCCAGCTGGGCAATGTCCGGTTTTTCTGTCTTCCTGTTCTTCGCATATCCGGCAAGCGCCTCGACACATTCCGTACTCACCTCGTCATCCAGAATTACATAGTGATAAAATGCTTCGTACCCTGTCTGCGTGACATGATAGTCCTCCAGCACAGGCTTCGCCTCCTCGTAAGGCAGATATTCCTGATAGTCAAACAGTTCCGCTCTCGCCTTGCTAAACCGGGTATAATCTTCCCATTCCTTTCCCTGATACCCGAGCAGGTTTCCTGAAAATCCGATAAGAAATACTGCCCCCAGCGCCAGAAGCATCACGCCTGCCTTCTGAAGCTTTTCTTCCCTGCTGCCGTCCTCTTCCGCCAGACACAGACCGAGGTACGCCGCCCCTCCCAGAGGCTGAATCATCAGCATCGCCTCACTTCGCAGCAAAAAAGCCACGAACTCAAAGAAAAAAAAGAACAGCCGGCCCTTTTTACCGCTTTTTTGCAGGAGCAGACATGCATAACCTGTCATTGCCATCAGCACCGAAACAGATGTAAATTGAATAACTGATGTCAGATAAATATTGATCAGCGCAAAGCAACACACAAGACCTGTGAGAAAGATATCCTCCAAAAGAGTCCTCTCCCATGACAGAATGCTGTAAAGCAGAGCCGCATACGCTAGAAAATGACACAGCACAAGCAGGCCGCCATACCACGGAATCCGCACAAATACACGATACAGCACAGACAGAGGGTATGACAACAAATAATTTAAGAAAACCGTATGCCCGTCAGGCTCTCCTGTGAGAGTCCCGGACAGTATCTCCGTGATAACCCTGTCATCGTTTGTCTCAAAGCAAAGCCCCGTCATCTTCGAGACAGCGAACAGATAGAGTAACGGTATGCCGATGGATATTAAAATCCTTATTATATTTTTCTTATCTGGTATTCGATTCATTCTATTTCTCCGTCTTATCCTTCCGTAGCAGTACAAAATCCCCTGCATTTTTAACGTGACACACCTGACACCTGACGGCCGCACCCGGAAAAATACCCCGGGCGGTCCTTTCCGCCTCCCCAGGAAATTATAGCATATCATCCCGGATAATACATCATTTTTATCCTGCCCTCTCTCCTTCCATCAGAAATTTATAAAACAGATCCGCCGCAAGGCTTCTTCCCCGTCCCCTGTCTGAGACAAGTTCTATGGATCGATTCGGCAGCTCAATGTTCACATGCACCTGTACCAGTCTTGCTTCCCGGATCAGCGGAAGCGCCAGAGCTTCCGGCACAAACCCAAGCCCAAAATTATTCTCAAGCAGCGGCAGCATCAGATCGGAAGTCGCCACTTCCATATCAAAGTCCATATCTATTTTGTGTCTGATGAAAAAATCTTTATATAATTCCCAGGTGACGCTGCCCCTGCCTAACCCGACTAACGGATAATGTTTCAGATCTTTCAGATCAAGCGGCTTTTCGCACAGATCCCTGTACTGAGGTCCGCCAACCAGTATTTCACGAAATTCAAGCATGCTCTCCCTGCGGACGTTTCTCTGTGTTCTGAAAGGCGTTGTAACAAGCGCAAGATCAAGCCGCCCTTCCAGAAGCTGCTTTAAGGTCTCCGGCGTTGTGCTGTTATGGATCTTGATCTTCACTGCCGGATATGCTGTTTTAAAGCGGTAGAGAACATCGATCAGAAATAAATGCAGAGCCGTTTCCGTTGCCCCTATTTCCACTGTACCGCCCTGGGCTGTATCCAGTCCTCCGATCTCCTCCTCCGCCTCCATAAAATGTCTGCAGGCGATCTCCACATGGGAATATAACTGTCTGCCTGCCTCCGTCAGGCGGATCCCTCTTGGTTCTCTGATCAGAAGTCTGGTATTTAACTGTGATTCCAGCAATCTGATCATTCTCGTCACATTGGGCTGATTTCCCCCCAATGCGGCAGCTGCCTTTGTGATATTTCCATACTTGGCTACATAGTAGAATATTTTGTAATACTCAAAATTAATATCCATATTATTTTTATATCTCTATAATCTTTTATATATATTTTTCACATTTAATAAATTGTATTATAATACACTCTCGAAGCGGTGTAAATCATAAATCTCATCCATATTTCAGGATAGAACACCGTCTGTCATCACACACAACAGGAAAATAAGCGGAACATGAAAGGATAGAATAATCATGAACAAAGATCTGACCATCGGAAAACCGGAAACCGTACTGTGGAGATTCTGCCTGCCCCTGTTTGGCAGCATTGTTTTTCAGCAGCTATATAATATAGCAGATTCTCTCGTGGCAGGAAAATTCATCGGCGAAAACGCACTGGCCGCCGTGGGCAACAGTTATGAGATCACTCTAATCTTCATCGCTTTTGCTTTCGGCTGTAATATGGGCTGCTCCGTGATCGTCTCGCAGATGTTCGGTGCAAAAGATTATGTCCGATTGAAAACCACCGTGACTACCGCCTGCATTTTCAGCGCTCTGCTCTGTCTTATGCTGATGGTATTCGGTATTTTGGGGTGTGATCCTTTGCTCCTTCTGATACATACACCGACCGATCTTCTGGCGGACTCGGCGCTCTACCTGGACATTTACGTATGGGGACTGCCCTTCGTCTTCTTTTACAATATTGCAACCGGCATCTTTTCAGCCCTGGGCGATTCCAAAACCCCCTTTTATTTCCTGGCAGTATCCTCCACCTCCAATATCGCTGTGGATATTCTGTTCGTCCAGGCTTTTCATATGGGCGTAGCCGGTGTGGCATGGGCTACCTTCCTCTGTCAGGGAGTAAGTTGTATTCTTGCTGTCCTCACGGTATGGAAAAGACTGAAACAGATTAAAATATCCCGAAAACCTGCAATCTTTGATTTTGATATCCTGAAAAAGATTCTGGTCATCGCCATTCCCAGCATTCTGCAGCAGAGTTTTGTCTCTGTGGGAAATATTATGATCCAGAGCATTATCAACGGTTTTGGGGCCTCCGTCATGGCAGGCTACTCTGCCGCTGTCAAACTGAATAACCTCCTGATCACATCCTTCACCACCATCGGCAATGGCATCTCCAACTTTTCAGCCCAAAATCTCGGTGCCCACAAATATGAACGGATCCAGGCAGGCTTTAAAGGCGGCCTGAAGATGATCTGGTCTCTGTGTGTTCCATTCTGCCTGGCCTACATCTGTCTCGGCAAATATCTTCTTCTCCTGTTTATGAAACAGGATCTGACGGCGGCATTACTGACCGGCAGGCAGTTTCTGTGGATCCTCGCACCTTTTTATTTTGTTGTAGCCGCCAAACTGGCCGCAGACGGTATTCTGCGGGGGATCGGTGCCATGCAGAAATTCATGGCAGCCACCTTTACTGACCTGATCCTGCGTGTCGTCCTGGCCTTCCTCCTCTCAAATCTGACGGGCTCTCCATTGGGAATATGGTGCGCATGGCCCATTGGCTGGACCATTGCTATGATGCTGTCCGTAACCTTTTACCGGAAGGAATACAGAAAACTATCTACCCTTCCGGGAAGTATTGAAAAAAATACCGGCAGAAATTGACCGGATAACTATTTTCTGCGTAGCGACGCCGAGGATGCCGTACAGGAAACCGCCGAGATCTATATTGCGATGCAGGATCTGACGATGAAAACATCCGCTATATGGGATCCGTTTTCTTTCTTTTACAGTCGCCTCTGTCTGTCACCACCCGGTAACCGATGGCTTCCATCCGCCGCCGCAGGGCACCCAACGCTTCCCGCTGCCCTGTGGCGGCGCTTTCCTTTCTTACACTTTCCGCCCTGACTTCGCCTCCCGGCACAGGCGTACACTCTTCCGCATCTCCTCCTGCTATCCTGGCTTCGCTTTCCCACACAGCCCCGCGCCCTCCGGCATCTCCGCCTTTTACGCCGTCCTTTCCTTCATACAGCGCATACTGCCCGCGTACTCTATCAGGCGTCAGATTCGGCATACACACATTCGCCCCCGCAAGCATACCCTTCTCCATTCCCCGGGAATCCAATGTATTTAGAGCTGTTGTTGCAGGCAGCAGCACGTCCGGCAGCATGATACGGATGATTCCCAGCAAAAACAGCGTAAGGCCAATACTTCCGGCAGGTTCTCCCCCGAAAGGCGTATCATACTGGGGGATAAAGGGTCCGATACCCACCATCTCCGGCTGCAGTTTATGGAGAAACAGCAGATCCTCCGCCAGATATTCCTCCGTCTGTCTCGGGGAGCCCACCATAAACCCGCAGCCTACCTGATAACCGATCTCCTTTAAATCCCACAGGCAGCGCTTACGGTTTTCCGGGGAGCAGGAAACCGGGTGCAGCATTCTGTAATGGGCATCATCCGCCGTCTCGTGACGTAACAGATAACGGTCTGCCCCGGCCTCAAACCACCTTCTGTAAACAGCCCGGGGATGCTCCCCCACGGACAGCGTGACGGCACAATCCGGATGCTCCCTTTTTATCGCTTCCACCAGCCGTGAAATCTCATCCTCTCCGAAATATGGATCCTCTCCGCCCTGCAGCACAAAAGTGCGAAAACCCAGGGCATAGCCCCTTTTGCAGCAAGCCAGTATTTCTTCGCTGCTTAACCGGTAACGCCTGACTTTGCTGTTGGAAGCACGGATGCCGCAGTAAAAACAGTCATTTTTACAGTAATTAGTAAACTCAATCAATCCCCGGATGTAGACATCTTTTCCGTAGTACTGCTCCCGCAGATTTACCGCTCTGCCGGACAGCTCTTTTGCAAGCGCCTCATCCCGGTTCTGCAATAACGTGATATAGTCAGAGCGGGAAAGTACTCTTTCCCGCTCCAGTTTTTCCACTATTGTTTCCTGCCCTTTCATACTTATATCCATTCCTATCTTTACGCGCCCCACGCCACGATCTCGATCATGCCCATGCTCTCACTCCAACCAAGCACCTCGAAGTAATAGCGCGTGTCCGGATGTCCTACCGTGTCGCCAAGCCGCATAGCCTGTACTTCGCTGTAGGCGTTCCGCTCAATATTATAGGGCTCCAGAAATCCGGTTCCCCAGCCGGTTCCGGTATAGCTGTCCATATAATTATACCATTCATAGATATCGTGCGCCCCGATGGTCTCGTCCCAGTTTCCCTTCAGGCTCGGATCCCAGGTGATTCCGTTCGCCTCTATGATCGTCCGATAGATCGTCAGCAGTTCATTGATGGTATACCCCTTTTCCGATGCCGGTGCAGGCAGTTCCGGATACACAAATTCGTCTGGCAGAGCCTTCCTGCCCTCTGCCTTTCCGTAGGTCACATAATGCTGATAGAGCAATTTCGTATCTCTGCCGAAAGCCCGCATCAGATCCTCGTTGGACTCCGCATAGTAATCACTGTCAAACAGCACGCCGTCCGGCATCCTTGCAGGGGTTGCCTCGGCAGTCATCCTTCCTCCCAAAAACATCATCCCCACCGCCAGTAATGTCATCATTATTTTCTTCTTCATGCTCTCTCTCCTTTGCTTTGGCGCTTTTTCTCATTATATAACAACAAACTGATTTTTACAAACTATTTTCTGCGAAATGTCTACCCTTCCTCTATCTCCATCGTCACAGGCGAAGCTTCCGCATTGATCCCGCACACACGCAGTCTGCAGTTTTGCAGCAGGTCATGATCCAGCATATAGGCTGCCAGCGGATTTAAAAATGCTTCCTCCACCACATTTCCCACGCCTCTGCCGCCGTTTTCCAAATTCCTGCACACTTTCTCGGACAGCACCGCTAACGCCTTTTCCTCCAGCACTAATGTGACACGGTTGTCATCATGAAGTTTCCTGATAATACCCTCGAGCTGTCTGTCCAGAATCTTTCCTGCCGCCGCTTCCCGGATAAAATCGAACACAACGATATTTTCTCCGATCCGGTTTAACAGTTCGGGACGTCCAAGTTCTGATTTAAAATAATCGGAGACTGCTGCCCGCACCTTCTCCTCCACCCTCTCATAGGGCTCCTCCGGCCCAACCTGCAGCACTCTGTTTCCGTTTGCCTCTCTGCGGTAGATGCCGAGATTGCTTGTAAAAATGATCACTGTCTCGGAAAAATACACGGTCCTTCCCTGGCCGTCCGTCATCCGCCCGTCCTCCAGGATCTGCAGAAACTTGTCGAGAATGGAACCGTGGGCTTTCTCGATCTCATCGAAGAGCAGAATGGAAAAGGGATTCTCCCGCACCGCATTAGTCAGCTGTCCGCCCGCCTCATAGCCCACATAACCGGGAGGCGCGCCGAGAAGTCTCTGGTCGGAATGCTCCTGCGCATACTCGCTCATATCGAACCGGATGCATCTGCTCTCGTCCCCGAACAGAAGCTCCGCCAGCGCCTTTGCCGTCTCTGTCTTTCCCGTCCCGGTGGGCCCTGCAAAAAACAGGATTCCCCTCGGTTTCGTGTGAGAAGAGTGCTGCAGGCCGCTCATACCGGCGGCCGCCCGTTTGATAACGTTCAGTACCCGCCGAAGGGCCGCAGGCTGTCCCTTCACCCGCTCCTCCAGAAAACGCTCTCCCTCCCTCAGTTTTTCCCGCAGTCCCTCATCGGACCAGGGGTTCTCCCTGATTCCGTAGCGATAGAGATCCACCACCTCGTTCATGCGGCTCACAGGAAAGCGCTCCTCACTGCAGAGCCTGATCAGATTTCTCAGTTCCAGCTTTGTGAACCCCTCCGTAACCCCGATGAATTTCTCCTTGATCTTCTTCAGTTCCTCCGGCCGTTCCCTGTAGTACGGGATATCCCTCTCATAGACATCCCTGTCAAAAAAGTCCCTGAAGTGATCCCCCGCCAACATGGCGCTTCTCTCCTCCTTCGTCGGCGTCGTCACATGGATGGTCTTCACATAGGGATTATCCAGATAAAACCAAGCCGGTATATCGTTGAGTTTGTTCACGATCAACACCAACAGGTTTAACGTGACCTGCCCTGTCTTTTCGCTGTACACCTGCCCCGCACTCTGTGCGGCTTTCAGAAGATTTGTGTAGGAGTCCACCTGCGCCTGACTGAGACTTCCCGGGGAGACCTGATAGCGGGACGCCATATCCATGATGACAACCGTGGAATGATCGTTTTGCGCCACAGCATTTTTCACATACATGGCGGCGGTCTCCTGCGCCCCGGCAAAAGGCGCCTGCAGGGCCTCCAAGCTCTCCGCCCCGGCCGCCCGCACAAAAGCTTCCGGTATCCCGCCCCCGGGAAGCGCCGGCATAAAGCCGTCGATACCGTCATATTTCACGACGATCTCATATCCTCTTTCGGAAAACAGTCTGTGAAGATACATACATAACGGCATATCCACACCGCTCTCATGCCAGGTGTATACATCCAGAATATTCCCCTCCAGGACGATCAGAGGCTTTAACTGACAAAACAGATCCAACTCTCTGTGCCATTTACTGATGCAGCTCACTGTCTCTCTCATATCTGCTCCCTCTTACTCCTCCTGTATGCTCCTTTGCCTCTCATACTGCCCCTTCTCACTCATATACGCACTCTTTCTCCGCTCATACTGCGCCTTAAAATTCCTTCCCTGGATCCCCACGCAGGCCTTCCCTTCTCCCAGTCTGAAATTCTGCACGAACCGTTTCCCGCTTCGCTCCTTGATATAGCGCCCGTACAAAACTTCCATCCCAGGTAAAATATAGTGGATCCTCTGATTGGCGGAACCCTTTAACGGATGCTCCCTGTTCTCCTCCCGCACATAAGGCCCATCCACCAGCACCGCCAGCTTACCGATGACCGTATCCTCATATGCTGCCAGCTCTTCCCGTCTGTATCCGGTGTACACCAGAATATCTTCTGTGATATCCCGCAAACTGTCCACAAGTTCTGCCAATTCCTCCGCCTGCTCGAAAGGTTCTCCGCCCGTGATCGTAATCCCGTCAACGGCCCCACCCTCTCTCTCAAGCGTCTCTATCACTCGAACTATATCCGCCGGTTTCATCTCTCCGTAAGCCTCTCTGTCCCAGAGTTCCGGATTCGCGCAGCCCGGGCAGTGCCTGTCACAGCCGCAGGTCCAGATACCCGCCCGCCTTCCCGGCCCCAGCGTCTCCACCGGATACAGAATTCTCGCTGCCCTCATGCCGGATCCTTTCTTTGCTTCGCGCGCAGATAGAGATCATGCATCACTTCTACAGCATCCGAACTAAGGAGCTTTTTCTTGATCTTCTCGTATCCCTGCCGCGTGATCGCATCCACTTTGCTGTCGGAAGGCCTCTCCGTATCCGGATCACAATGGCTGGTGGCATTTCTCGCTTTTCGCACATCGTGGAGCACATTTAACGCATTGTTTACCCGCCCGGACAGCTGTTTTCTCTCTTTCTCATCATAGCCTGCTGCCAGCAGAATCTTCTGGATACCGCCGTTCTGCCTGCATAAACCCAGGATATCGCTCTGGTTGATCCAGTTTCCCTTCTGTGCAAAAAGAACTTTATAGGCTTCCCTGTGGAAGGTTTTCACTACCTCCGCGATCTCTCCCATGACAAATCCTTCCATGGCTTTCCCCAGAAAACTCATAGGACCCGCATAATCTTCCAGCCCGTTTGCCTCACAGGCCCTTTCAAAGAAAGCCGCCTGATACAGCAGATGGAAACGACGGTCATTCTCCTGAAAAAACTCCATTTTCTTCCTGTATTTCCCGGAATCCCTCTCAACCACAGCCTCCAGAAATCCGGCCACACATTCCTCCCTGGTGGGGTACGCCGCCTCCGGCACGCTTGCCTCCAGACGGTTCTCGTAAGCCTCCGCATCCTCTCCGCGGCGCACCACCAGATCCGCCGGGTTGATCCGGGCCACGAACTCCCATATCGACGTCACATCCCCCTGCAGTTGCGCGAGATCTCTGCGCATTTCCGTCATGACGCGCATCATGCTCTCAGGATCCCCGTTCCGGGCGCGTCTCTCTTTCTCCTGCGCCGAGACGATCTCCAGATCTATCGTCCCGTCATGCACCGTCTTTCTGCCGCCCAGGCGGATCCTGTCTCCATCCTGCAGTTCCCGGACCTCATCGCTCCCAAGCTTCTCTTCATTGACGTAGACAGCGGCTTTTGTCGCACCGTCCTCCCGGTACAACTCAACATACAGTTTCTTATCTTCTACGAAAAGCAGCGCATTATTTCTGCTGACCGTCCTGTAGCGGGCGTCGATCTCCTTATTTCCAGCGGAGAAAAACAGCCGCGGATCCCTGATGAACAGATTCCTGCCGATCAGCATTTTTTCCCCTTCCCCGACGCAGACAGGAATATTGCCCATGTTCGCCGCGATGGCGGCGCCGTTGTCATAACGGCAGGCATTGAAGTAGAAAAGCGGTTTCTCCTCTCCGCTCTCCTCCTCATATTCTTCCTCCCCGGCCAGTTCTGTCTCGGCTTCCCCGTAGTCCTCCTCCGCATCTTCCCAGGAATGCAGGCTCTCCTCCGGCCATTTTTCCCGGGCTTCCTCCCGGGAACTCAGGTTTCCCCCAAAACCTTTCTGCCCGTTTCCCTCCCCGGATTTTCGGTTTTCTTCCGGTTCATCCTCCTGTCCGATCAGAAGGATCCCGCCGCAATCCGGGCAGATTCTCGCATCGGTGCGAAGCCTTTTCCCACATCTGCTGCAGCGCATGGACGGGTATTTCCACACAGATTCCGTCCCGCCGCTCTTTGCCGATTCGATTCTTCTTTTCTCTGTCTGTCCGGCCTCCACGCCACTGTTCTCCACCGGTTCTTCCCGCTCTCCGCTTCCCCGCTCCCACAGTTCCAGCGATTGCCCATCCTCCGGCCTGAACACGGGCGTCAGATGATCCAGAAACTGTCCGCAGCTGCAGCGCCTCTCCGTGGCCGGCACCCACTTCTTACATTTCGGGCAATGATAATAGTACTCTTCAGATCTGCTCATTGGTATCTCCTTTTTGCTTCCTCTTCTTCTGTGGAGGCCGCCGTATAATCCACCCCTCCGGAAATGATATGCTTTTTCGTTTTCCTGTAATCTGATTCATTCATCAGCGCGGCATATTTTCTGTCCACCGGCATATGAAATACATTCTTTATCTCCAGTTTTCCTGATTCTTCCAGCTTATTGCGAATCCTTTTATAATCCTCGCAGAAATGTTCCATGCTGCCTGTAAGCGCTTCCTTCTCCGCCTCTTTAAGCGGACGCTCTCTGTCATCCGTGGCCACGATCTCCATCGTAAACTGTCCCCCCACGCCGATCACATGGAGAGCCGTCTTTTCATCATAGCGGTACAGTTTCGATACGGCCCTTATCCCTTCCGTCTGCTCCTTTTTTCCTATGATGTGATAGCCCATCTCCTCGATGGTGCGGTCAATCCAGCCGTCCACCTGTTTTTCGCAGGCGTTGGCCACAGTCTGCTCCCTTAATCTTTCGCTCTCCTCCCGCAGCTTATCCGCCAGTTCCTTCCCCACTCCCGGCTCATAGACAAAAGTACGGGGATTCTCGCCTGCCACAACGCAGGCCGCCATATAAATTTCAAAAGCCTCGTCAAATTCTTCCCGGTCTGCGTCCTGTTCCCGCTCCATCTCCTGCAGTTTGCTCATATATTCAGACAGACCGTCCCTGTAATCCTGCTGCTTTTTCTTCTGCTCTTCTTCCCTGCGCCTTTTTTCTTCCTCTCTGCGCCTTTTCTCCTCTTCCTGCAGACGAAGTCTCTCTCTCCTCTCTTCCTCCCGCTTTCTGCAAAGCAGCTCCCGCTCTCTCTGCAGCTGTTCCTCATAGAATCGGCGAAGCTTCTCTTCCTCCGCTTTGCTCAAAACGATCTCATCACATTTCGGTCCGCTCATTTTTCATCCCCCTCCGCTGCTTTCCATACGCAATCACATTGCCCGCGTCTCCTACAGCGATTCCCTCATCGATTCATCCGGGCGCTTCACCACATCCGGCGCCTCCTGCAAAAACACATAATAATCCATCCGCAGACGATCTTTTCCGTCGAAGCACTGCTCCAAAAGCGCCGCAGCCTCATCTGTTTTCTTCTGATAAAGCTGCCGGAAATCCTTCAAAAACTGCCCGTTTCTCCGGTAAAATGTTCCCATTCCTTCCAAATACAGATAAGCCTCGCCCTGCAGACGGAAAGAAAGTCTGTACAGAGCTTCCACGAGCCCTGTCTTACTCTCCTCCCGCAGGCTCTCCCGGATCTTTTTCGCAAATCCGATCTCCGTCTCACCCAGTTTCCAGTCCCCCTGATGGCCCTTAAAAAACTGTTCCACTATGCCGCAGGCAAACATCTCCATCGCAAGACAAAACAGATCTCTCCTCTCACCCGCCGCCTTCCCCGGCAGGCGGTAACAGCCCTCCGTCGTTTTCTTCTCCTGCAGCAGCATGGCATAAAGCCCCTGTCCGAAATCTTTCTTTGTGGGATAAAGAAGACTCCGGTATCGAAGCTCTTCCTCTTTCACATGCGCCGGCAGATAGGTTTCCATCAGCATCCTGTCAAAGATACTCTCCCTGTTTTCCTTATCCGCCCGCATACTCAGTCTGGTCTGTTCCATAAGTTCCGAGACATCTTCCCCGAACTTGCTGAAGATCCTGCTCCATCTGGCGACATGCAGCAGCTTCTCTATGGTCTCCTCCCAATGTGCGAGAAACATCATCGCCATCTCCTCCGTGGAATGGACAACGATCGCCTGCTCCTCGCTGTCATATTTTACATGAACCCCTGTGCCTTTCCTTTTTGCCTCCTCCGCCTCGATCTGAAGGCCTGTCGGAATACTGCGGACCCTTTTATAATCCCTCTCCTGCACCGCCGACAGCCACCCGCTCACTTCCTTTGAGGCCCACCGTCTCCGATACAGTTCCTCGATCGGAATGTCGGCACCGCCGTACAGCGTCCCCTCGAAAAAACGCGCCAGATAATCCGGAAGTTCTTCCGGGAGCAGCAGGCCGTAAAACTGATTGGCGGAATTTCTGTTTCTCTCTGCGTATTCTCTGTCCGCCACCCTGTCCCTCATATTATTGCGCATGGGATACCGGCCGGCCACAAATTCCGCCATTGTCATGCCGAAGGAATAATAATCCGTGTAGGGATTTACTTTGCGCTTTTTCACATTGTAAAGTTCCGGGGGCAGATAAAAATCGGTCTTGCCCAGAGCAGCTACGCCGACTTTCGTTTCGGTGTCCTCCCCCCTCACGCCGATTCCGAAATCGATGAGAACCAGATGTTCTCTCCCGTATTTGTCCTCATACTGCATGATGTTCGCCGGTTTGATATCCGAATGGTAGATCTTACGCTCATGTAACAGCATCAGCGCACTGTTCAGTCCTTCCATTTCCTCCAGGAACCTCTGTTCAAACAGTCTTATACTTCCGTTAAAACTCTCCAGTTCCAGAAACTGACTGTAAGCGTCATACCGTTTCATCACAACCACATAGTACCGGCCGTTATCGTCGGTTCCCTCCGCGTACAGTCTGGGCAGATTCGGATGATCAAGGCCCGACAGTATCCTGTTCACCTCTTTCGTTTTCTCAAGCATCATCCTCTCCCGGTTATTCCGGGGCGGGCGGTACAGCTTTGCCACATAGCCGGACTCCCCCGACGGCACGGATTCTCCTCTCCTGCAGCAGTCATAGATCAGAGCCTGCCCGCCGCCTCCCCGACTGTATATCCCCGCCGGGACATAAAACGCGCCGAGGGAAACTTCTTCCTCCAGAAGGACGCCCCTGCGCCCCGGCGCTGCGTCCTGACTCCGTAAGACGGATTTCTCCGACAGTCTTTCGGAGAAATTTCTCGCCGGCGGTCCTGCCTGAAACTCCCGCTCTGCCCGGCCTGCCGAATATTCGCTTCCCGCCTGTCCTCTCTGCGGTTCTCTCCCTGTCTGATTCGCAGGATATTCCCTTCCCTCCTGTCCTCTCTGTGGTTCTCTCCCTGTCTGCCCCGGCGAAGTATTCCGGGATTCCCCACTCCCCGAGAGTTCCTCTTCCTCCTCATCTACCGGCAGATAGACCGTCTCGACCGCTTCGTAGGTCAGAATATCCTTCTCATGATCCCTGCTCATGCCGTCCCCCCCTCTTTTCGCAATTTCTCTGTCTCCTCACAGATACATACAACAGCACCGGCATGATAACAGCAGCAGCCAGAATCAGTATCTTTTTCACAACCCCCACCGAAGGTCGGCTCCATGCCCAGATGAAATAGAACAGCGTCGTTTCGTGCCCCATCGCATATCCTCCTACCGCGGTAACCAGATACAGTGCATAACACATCAAAAGATTTCGTTTCGTCTTCTCCGAGATAATACCTCCCCATACGACGCATGCAAGAAGTACGCACCCTATGTAACAGCCGATTTTACCTGTTCCCATCCATATCCCCAGAAGCGGCATCACCAGGAGCATACTCTTTTCATAACGATTCTTTCTCCGCTCATCGCCGCCTGCCTTCCGCTGTTCCGTGCACATCTCTCCGGCTATCTCGTTGATCCGGCCGGGATCCCAAAACACGGGGTTCAGATTTTTCTCCGTCCAGCTTTCTTTTATCTCCGCAATACAGCGAACGGCTAACTCCTGCCAGGCATCTCTCCCGTTTTCCCAGACAAAGTGCATATTCAGTTTTCGAACAGAGGGCAGCGCGCCCGCCGCAGACTGCTTCAACAGAGCCTTCGTCGCTTCCTGCAGATAAGAATTCTCTTCCAGATAAGAGCGGACCTCCCCATCAAAACAGGATAGATACTCCTGTAAGATCTCCGTCCCCTGTCCCGGCTTTCTCTGCCCGTTTTCTCCCTCTTCGCCTTCTCTTTGCCGCTTTTCAATGACCTCTCTCCCAAGAACGTCTCCCAAACACCTCTTTCCGCCCGCATCAAAGAAACGCAGAAACTTTCCAAAGCCCTCCTTCAGAAAATCTCTCATGAAAGGATGATAGCTTCTGTTATGTAAAGCCTTTTTAAAACAGACCTGCCAGGCCTGTACATACGCCGCTCCATTGCACTCCTTTTCGGAAAAATACTCATAAAAATCCCCCAGCAGAAGCAGTTCCTCCCGCTCCATAAAACCCGCCTGAAAAATATTCTGATAAGAAAGGAGAATCGGATAGGCGCTCCTGCTCAGAGCAACCCTTCCCAGCGCCTCCTCCATGCGCTGCCTGTCCTCCTTCTCAAACTTCCCTCTTTCCGCGCTGATTTTATACAGGATTTCCTTTAAAATCAGATAGGGGATAACCGCCAGGAAAGCATTTTTCTCCTTGTCGGTATAACATGAGAGATCCACCAGTTCCAGATACTCCGTGATGGCCGCAAGGGCAAGCCTCTCCACCCCCGGTCCACAGCCCCTGAGAAAGGTCTGCAGCAGCAACGCTTTTACCCGAAACGCCTGATCCACCTTCTCATCGTTCCATTTTACCAGTTCCGGGCAGAGTTTCCGTGGCTCTTCCACCGACATCAACACAGTGTCATCCGTCGGGTTCAGAATGATCTCAGCCTGCCTTTTCAGAAAATCCGCCGCAGCCAGATATGCGCTGTATTCCCCCTCAAAATCCGGTATCTCTGCACGGCAGCTTTCCGCCTTTTCCTCCAGCTGCCGCATCTTTTCCTGCAGAGTCTCCCGCTTTTCTATCTGTTCTCCCCCGAATCCGAACAGCAGATCCACCTGCCTGTCGATCTGCGCGCGCCGCATCTCCAGTGCCTGTTTTTCTTCTTCGCAGACAAGCAGTTCTCTCACCACCGCGCATCTGTACTCGATATCCCTGTCCACAAAATCAATGGATTTTCCCAACCTGTCTCTGCTAATACTGTAACTCATATCCCCGTTTTCCTCTGTATGTGGTTTGTTCTGCTGATTTCAACACTTTACGATCTGATCTGAATTCTATATTATCTCCATCTCCCACACAAAAAACAGCCCTGGAACGGAATATCACGTCCCCCAGGGCCGTCACAATATACTATCGATATCACTATTTGAAATATTTAACTCCTGCCTCAAAGATCTTCAAATCCTGCTCACCGTATATATTGATGGCAACGCCTTTTCCCCTCCGCTCGGCGTGAGCCATCTTGCCAAGGCATCTGCCGTCCGGCGAAGTAATGCCCTCGATGGCCCGGTAGGAGCCGTTGATATTGTACTCCTCGTCCATGGAAGCATTGCCCTCCATATCCACATACTGTGTGGCTACCTGGCCGTTTTCGAATAGTCTGTCAAGCCACTCTTTGTTTGCCACAAACCGTCCTTCCCCGTGAGATGCCGGATTTACATAAGTTTTTCCGGGTTCCGCCAGAGAAAGCCATGGCGATTTATCGGAGACCACTTTGATATACGCCATCTTCGAGATATGGCGGTTTACGGTATTGAAGGTCAGTGTCGGTGAATTCTCATCCTGCCCCACAATATCCCCGCAGGGCACAAGCCCCAGCTTGATCAGTGCCTGGAACCCGTTGCAGATCCCTAATGCCAGTCCGTCCCTCTCCTGCAAAAGCTTCTGCACCGCCTCTTTGATCCTTTCATTCCGGAATGCCGTAGCGAAAAATTTCGCGCTGCCGTCCGGCTCGTCGCCTGCGGAAAATCCGCCCGGGAACATGATGATCTGGGACTGTGCGATGGCCTTCTCAAATACCTCCACGGACTCCCTGATATCCTCGGCCGTCCGGTTCCTAAAGACTTTCGTCACCACCTGGGCTCCCGCGTTCTTAAACGCCTGCTCGGCGTCATACTCGCAGTTTGTACCCGGAAATACCGGGATAAACACGGTCGGTCTGGCCACTTTATGTTTACATACATAGACAGAATCCGCTCTGTAAACAGGCGACTCCACTGTGGCCGTATCCTGCACAGCCTTATAGGGGAACACTTTGTCAAGGGTCCCTCTCCAGCCTGTCAGCGCCTCCTCCATGGAAAGTTCCGTATCGCCGTAAACAAAGGCAGGTTTTTCTGTCACTTCCGCTATCACGCGGTAATCCACGTCCAGATCATCCGCCAGTCGCTCCAGTTCTTCTAACCTTTCGGCATCCGCCTCCGCAAGGATATTGCCAAGCCCGCAGTCAAAGAGTTCGCCTGCATCGATTCTTTCCGTATCGAAACACACGCCCAGTTTGTTGCCGAAAGCCATTTTGGATACCGCCGCGCAGATCCCCTTCGTATCCAGCGCATAGGCTGAGATGAGGAAGCCCTCTTGCATCAGTCTGTGGATGCCGTCGTACAGTTCCAGCACATTGACATAATTCGGCACATCATATTCGTCCACGTCGATCTTGAAATAGAGCAGTTTATTTCCGGCTTTTTTCAGTTCCGGCGTCAGAATATCCCCCTCTCTTGCCACATCCACCGCAAAAGATACAAGAGTGGGCGGCACATCGATATCATTGAAGGTGCCGGACATGGAATCCTTGCCGCCGATGGAAGGCAATCCGAATCCCACCTGTGCGTCATAAGCTCCAAGGAGCGCCGCAAAAGGCTGACTCCACCGCTCCGGTCTCTCACTCATTCTGCGGAAATATTCCTGGAAGGTAAAGCGGATCTTCTTACAGTCGCCGCCCGCCGCAACGATCTTTGCCATGGACTCCGTCACCGCATAGATCGCGCCGTGGTAAGGACTCCAGGAGGAGATCTGCGGATCAAAGCCGTAACTCATCATCGTCACCGCATCGGTTTTTCCGGAGAGCACCGGCAGCTTTGCCGCCATCACCTGGGTTTCCGTCAGCTGATATTTTCCGCCATAGGGCATCAGCACACTGCCCGCGCCGATGGAAGAGTCAAACATCTCCACCAGTCCCTTCTGGGAACAAACATTCAGATCCGACAGTTCCGTCAGCCAGGCCTTTTTCAGATCATTCGCCGCAAGGGCTTCCTCCACTGCCGGAATGGCCGTTTTCTTCAACTGATTTTCCTTCTCGGAAGGAATCGCCACCTTGACGGAAGTCTCCTGGTGAGCGCCGTTTGTATCAAGGAACGCTCTGGAGATATTGACGATCTCCTTGCCTCTCCATTTCAGGATCAGCCTGGGAGAAGCCGTCACCTCCGCCACAATGACAGCCTCCAGGTTCTCTTCTCCCGCATACTGTAAAAATGCTTCCGCATCCTTCGGGGAGACCACTACCGCCATGCGCTCCTGGGATTCGGAGATGGCAAGCTCCGTGCCGTCCAGGCCCGCATATTTCTTCGGCACCTGATCCAGGTCTACCACAAGGCCGTCCGCCAGCTCGCCGATGGCCACCGACACGCCGCCCGCGCCGAAATCGTTGCATTTTTTGATCAGCCTGGACACTTCTTTCCTTCTGAATAATCTCTGGATTTTCCGCTCCGTGGGCGCGTTGCCTTTCTGCACTTCCGCGCCGCAGACCAGGGTAGATTCCTCCGTATGGGCTTTGGAAGAACCGGTGGCGCCGCCGCAGCCGTCCCTTCCCGTCCTGCCGCCAAGCAGAATAATATAGTCGCCGGGATCCGAATTCTCCCGGATCACGTTCTCCCTGGGCGCTGCCCCCATGACCGCCCCGATCTCCATCCGCTTTGCTACATAGTTGGGATGATAGATCTCCTTCACATAACCGGTGGCAAGCCCCACCTGATTGCCGTAGGAGGAATATCCCTTCGCCGCACCGCGCACAAGTCTCGCCTGGGAAAGCTTTCCCTTTAAAGTCTGTGAGGCAGGCAGGGTGGGATCCGCAGCACCCGTGATCCGCATAGCCTGATAGACATATCCTCTCCCGGAAAGGGGATCTCTGATGGCGCCGCCAAGGCAGGTGGCAGCGCCGCCGAAGGGCTCGATCTCCGTGGGATGGTTGTGTGTCTCGTTTTTGAAAAATACAAGCCATTCCTCACTGACCGGTCCGTCGCCGTAATCGGTCTCCACAGGTACCACAATAGAACAGGCGTTGATCTCGTCGGACACTTCCATATCCTCAAGCTTCCCCTCCGCCCGCAGCTTTTTCATTGCCATCAGCGCAATATCCATCAGGCAGATGTACTTATCCTCCCGCCCTTCATAGATCTCTTCCCTGGTGTCAAGATAACTCTGATACGTCATCTCCAATGGCTCTTTATAGTAGCCCTCGCCGAATTCTACCTCCTTAAGCTCTGTCGCAAAGGTGGTATGACGGCAGTGGTCGGACCAGTATGTATCGAGAACCCTGATCTCTGTCATAGTCGGATTGCGCCGCTCCTCCGAAGCAAAATAGTTCTGAATATGCTGAAAATCCTTAAAGGTCATGGCAAGCCCCAGGGAATCATAGAGCTCTTTGAGCTCCGCCTGCGGCATATCTACAAAGTCCTCCCGCTCCGCCAGATTTTCAAAAATTGCCACATCCGCCGGTTCCTCATAGACAACCCGCAACGTCTCCGGTTTCTCCATACCGGTCTCCCTGGAATCCACCGGATTGATACAGTAGTGCTTGATCTGCTCAAACTCCTCATCGGAGACATCGCCGATGATCATGTAGGTAACTGCCGTCTGAATGACCGGCTCTTCATCTTCTTTTAAAAATTTCACACACTGCAGTGCTGAATCCGCCCGCTGGTCAAACTGTCCCGGCAGATATTCCACACTGAAAACCCGCGCTCTCTCCGGAATCTCAAGTGTTTCCTCATAATAGAGATCCACCGGCGGCTCTGAGAAAACGCACCCAAGCGCCGACGTAAAAACACTGTTGCTTAAGTTTTCCACATCATACCGGATAAACATCCGGACCTTCTCCACGGAATCGATCTGCAGATAACTTCTGATCTCCTCTTTCACCTGCTTTGCGGCTGACGCAAATGGCTCCTTTTTTTCCACATAAACACGTTTTACGTTTCCCATTGTCGAGCTATTTTCCTCCTTCATATAGAATGCCCCAGAGCTTTCCGCCCTGAAGCATGATTTATTATTCCTCTATCATCAGCCCCTGCATGATCATATACAGTTCATTATCGACGGTCTCCCCCGACACGCCCATCGTCACAGAGGCTATTTTCAGCCCTTCCAGCACATACATCACATTCTTTGCCGCAATGCGGGTATCCACATCATAAAATTCACCGTTTTCAGCGCCCATTCTCAGTAACTTCTCCAGCATGGTCACACCGTCATTAAAACGCTTTTTCAAAACATTATTTTGGGGGTTCGCAAAGGCATACTCATAGGCGGCTGTGGCCAGCGTCTTTTTACTGCGCAGGATCTCTTTTTTCTGTTCCTTCAAAAACACGGCAAAGATTTCCGCCGCTGTGGCATTCTCCCCTACATTTTCCGAAAACACATCCTCTGTTTTTTCGGATTCCGCGGCAAGCACCTCCAGGAAAATCTCCTCCGTATTTGCATAATACAGATACAGCCCACCTCTGCTGATCTCACAGGCGTCCACAATGTCTTTCATGGTCACATCGCGGAATCCCTTCTCCACAAATACTTCTTTCGCCTTTTCCAGAATCAACTGTTTCTTTTGTAACGAACGCTCTCCCATAACAACCCTTCTCCAATACTTATGATAAATCGTTTATTTCCAGAATCTCCCGCAGTCTGTAGAGCACTTCCAGGAATATGCCGTTCTCCACTCCCTGCGCCCACAAAACGCTCTTTGTCATGCCGCCGAGTATATATCTGGAAAAGATACCGGATATCAGCTCCATATCCCGCAGTGTGGCATTTTTCAGTTCCATCTTTTCCTGCTCTGTATCCTTTATTCTTCTCCTGCTGTAAACATACTGATAATTGCGGGTAACAAACCGGGTTTCCCTTGCCGTTTTCACAAAACTCAACAACGTTGCATCATAGACAGGAAAAGTAAATGCTGTTTTGCGCACACCTTCCCCTTTGTAACTGTCCATCACATCGCTGCCCCGCTTTGTCTCGAGCCACGAAATATAACGCGCAAGCCGCCTGGCATCAGGCTGATACTGTTTGATCAGATTCCTTCTCGTATTGATATCCAGTTCTTTCGTCCTGTCCTCTATATTCATAATTTATACCCTCGCTTTTTTATGATACCAAAAAATTCTGAAAAAGTACAGAAAGACTTCACAAAAAAGCTCCAAATTAGTATAATAAAGAAAAAGCTTCAAATTCAAAGATCGAAAAAAGTATCTATGGGATCGGAACAGGAGATTATTATGACATCAAAACATATTACAGCAGGCGAAACATTTATTGAAGAAGGACAGGCTCTCGAATGTTTCTGGTACATTTCAGAGGGAAGTGTTCAGGCTCAATTTCCCGGCGGTTCCATTCCGCTGGAGAAAGGAGATATGATCGGTATCTGCGATTTTAATAAGGGCTGTCACTTTTTTTCCTACAAAGCCTTAAGCGACTGTACGATCGTTCCCTACGGTTCGCCGACGGTTCTTCTGCGAACCAAATTTTTCGGCGACCAGCCTGATAACAGAATCAGATTCGCCCTGACAATGAACCGTTTTGCCAGAAAAATGTTAAATACTTACACGACCACCTATCGCTCCTGTAAGGAACTCTATGACTTTCTGTTCTCATCCTATGAGGCCTACCGGAAATTCTGTGAGAAACTGCATATTGTAATCAAAGAGCTTCCCGGTATTGAATCTCTCGAACCTCTGGAGGAAAGCTATACGCCAAACCCGTGGCAGACGGCTCATTATACGGGTCTGCATAATATTATGCTGAACAAGGCATTCACCAGCGCACTGCATGAAAATCAGTTTGTCCCCGGCTACCTTTACCATGCCGTGGATGACATCCACATACTTCTCGAAAGGTTTCAGACACTTCAGGATTATTCGGAACAGATTTCCTATCTGCTGCTCAACGAGAATCGACTGGATCTGTTTGACCTGTATACGGGTATCTATTACAGGATCGGCATACAGAATACAAACAGTGCTGCCGTATCGGAGGCTATTGAAAACATCTGCTCCCATGCGGAAAGGCAATCTTCCATTCCTGAGGGCCTCACAAACAGCAGGATCGGAGAATATCGAAACCAGATCGAAAAGCTGAAAAAACTGATCGATTCCTCCGCGGGTGGTGAACAGGCGGATGCTCAGACCGATTATTCCCTGACCGCCAACCTTGCCAGCGCCACGGACATTATTCTGGAATACGCAAACTGTGACGCTGAACTCACCAGCGACTTCAAAAATGCACTGATCGCTTACAAACAGATTTCCGATAAAAATGCAACTTCTCAGGAAGCCATGAAGCTGCGGCGCACCCTGACTGACATTTTCTATAAAGTGTATACTGCCGCTTTCCATGTCAGCCTGAAAAGCAGCAACATGCCGCCCATTTTGAAGATGTTCTTCAATTTTGGTTTTGTAGATGCTGACCTGTGCGGTATGGACAGTGCCAGTTTCCTGTATCAGAATGCCGGCCATTACTCCGGATCTCCGGAACATGGCATCTATACGGCCTACGAATGGCTTCGAGCGGTCTATGAGGGTGAAAAGGAACCCAGTATCAATGAACTGGATGAAAACTTCGAAAAACATGTCCAGTCATTGAAATCCGACGGGAGCATCACCGCAGAAAAGGCACAGGAGATGCTTCAGGACAATGTGGCAAAAGTCAACTTTGAGCTGGAGAACATGTTCACCAGAGGCTGTAAGATCACCAGCGGCAGGCCTTCCGTATTCTGCCCCATCTTATCGGAGCATCAGTTTATCCGCCAGCCGGAGGATGCACTGCTCTATCCCGATCAGATCATAAAGCAGATCAATGCGATCCGCGCGGCCGATTACTCTGTTTTTGCCAGAAAAAGCCTCACTGTTCTCTCAGAAAAGGAGAATATCCATGACTTTTTCAATGTGGAGATCCTGCCTGATATTATTCTGATGCCGGTAGTCGGTATGAGAGGCGCTATGTGGCAGGAGATCGTGGGCAGAAACCGTTTAACCCCCGCCCGCATGATGCTGCCGATCTTCCAGCTGGAAGATCTGGAGAAGATCATGATCCGCATCGTCGGCGAATACCGCTGGGAGATGTGCAAGCGTGTGCAGGGAGCCCGCTGGAACGATGTGACCGATCCTTCCCTGACCAGCCTGTATTACGATTTTCTGCAGTTTTATAAGAAAAATCCCGAGCTTTCCACGGACACCAAGGAAAAGATCAAGACCGGGCTGCAGAAATGTAAATCAAACTTTAAGGAATATTTCCTGACCGACTATATGACCTACATTATGTTTGAGAGCAAAGGTTCTCCCCATCTGGTAAAAAATGCCAGAGCCATCCTGTTCAGCCAGTGTCCGCTCTCTGCGCCGTTCAGACAAACGCTCTCCAGCAACCCGATCTATCAGGAGCTTCTGGAGGCCCACGGCAGAAGTGTCGCAGAACGCTGCAGAAAGCTGGATAACCTCGGGAAGAAGCTGCTCTCCAAAGGAGAACCGATACCGGAAGCCATGGAAGCAGAGATCGCATTTATCAAACAGTAGCCCTTATCCCCTCTGTGTGAGACAGATAAAATCCCCCGGAACTGCCGCATTTTCGGACAGTTCCGGGGGATTAGCGATAACTTATTCTATCAGTTCTTTCAGCCTGTCAATGACATCCTCTGCCGCATTCTATTTCATGATTCACACCAGGAAATATATTTATCATGCATCAATCCTCTTTATCGATCGCAGCACCTTTGTATACATACTGCATCTCGCTGATATAATCGGTCATATTATCTCCGTTGTATTTCTCGGCAAACACCTTCAGCACATAGCCGTTCTCATCGTATTCCGGCGGCCACGCCATCGCCACCGTACCAACTCCTCTGTATGAGGCATCCACCAGTCTGTCATAGCCTATGATCTCTTCTCCCCGCTCCGTGGTCAGAATTGCAGACAGATAACAGTTTCCCGTAGAATATAACTCCTTATAATCAAAGCAGAGATAGCCCCCTTCTTTTCGCACATTATTTATCTCCGGCTGCCTCATGCCGGCAGGATTTTTCTCCTCATCATACGGATTTAAAATAGTAAGCTTCCAGATATTCACTTCCTTTTCCGGCACCGCGCGAATGCCGCCCATATTCTGAAAGGTAGATTCCTTTCCACCTTCCGCAGCACTGATAAAAGCAATATTTCTCAGTTCCACCGCGCCCCTGCTGCCATCCGCAACAGACTGCAGATCCATCACCCTCTTTCTCATACTCCTGTCATAGCGATAGGCGTCCGTCACCCGATACAGCACAGACGGTACAAGAAGATCTTTAAAACCTTCCAGATCCCAGTTTTCCCGAACCACATAGCAATCGCTGTATGTCACATAATCGCCCGTCCAGTTATTCCCGGTACTTACAGGATCTTCGATCCCCTTTGCCCGAAGTCTTATCACCTTCTCCGGCTCCGCCGCACAGGCCGTTTCCGCCGGTGCCAGACAAAGCAGCATCACGCCGCACAACATCGCCGCCAGAATGCGTCCTCTCTTTTTTCTTTCCATCTTCATCTCTGTCATAATCCTTTCCGCATGATATTTAAGCAACAATTTCCGTCACTGCGATAAATTTCTTTTTCTTCCCGTTACGCTTCTCTTTTACCTGCAAGATCAGTATATCGGCTAAACCGCCGTCCACACCCGTCCGTCATATTTTTCTCTGCTCCGCCAGAAATTCCTGTGCAAAACTGTCAGCCAGATACGCCCTGATCCGCCCTGACGTGCAGGTCCTTTCCATCCCATCCTTTTCCGCTATGGAAAACGAAATATAACTGAACAGTTTCCCCGACAGGGAAAGTACGATATACTCATCAGGAAACTCTTCCCGTAACATACCCCCCCGTTTTGCTTCCCCGACCATATCGTATAAAAGTTCTGCCAGACCACAGTCTTTGTCTCTTTTGAAGACCGGAGAAAGAAAAAATATATTACAGATCTCCTCCAGCGCCTCCTTTTTTACACTCTGTATAATACGATCCAGCAGATCAAACAGACGATCCAATTGTTCCATTAATCCGTCATGGTGCGACAGTTCTTCCCGGATATTTTCCGCCCATATCCTCTGCTGGTAGCCGAGTGCACGGACAAGCAGCTCCTCTCTGCTCTCAAAATACTCATAGGCGGTTCCCTTGCCGATACCGGCCTGTTCCGTAATTTCGGAAACTTTCATTTTTCTGATTTCCTTCCCCTCCAGCAAAAGCTCCATAACCGCCTTGTACAAAGCTTCCACCTTCGGCGATAATTTTTCTTCCATTTTCAATGTACACCTCTCCGTTTTCCCCAATACCTCAGGGGAATCATCCCTTCGCAATTCATAACTGCTTCAGGATAATACTCCCCTCCGGCTTCTTCTGTACAGAGAAACGTGCCCACTCACTTCTCTGATACCATACACTTCACTGTTACATTTCCTGCTCTTTCTTCTCTCTGCGGCGCTTCTTTCTCTCCTGCCGTCCTTCTTTTCTGCTTCTTCTTCTGCCCTTCCTTGACTCCTTATCAATAATCAGATAGATCGTCGGAATCAGAACCAACGTCAGCACCGTGGAAACCAGAAGACCGCCGATAATAACAAGTGCCATCCCCTGCATCATCTCCCCGTTTGTGCCGAGAGCCAGCCCCATGGGAATCATGGACAGAATCGTCGTCAGAGATGTCATCAGGATCGGCCGAAGTCTTATGGCGCCTGTCTCGATCAACGCATCCTCCACCGACATCTCCGCTTTCAGCTGGTTGGTGGAATCCACATACAGAATACCGTTATTTACCACGATACCCATCAGCATCAGAAAGCCCATCAGAGATACCATACTGATCGTGGAGTCTGTCACAAACAAAAACATAAACGAGCCAATCAGCGCAAAGGGAACACACATCATTACCATAAACGAAAATCTGGGTGACTCAAACTGCATTGCCATCACAAGGAATACCAGAAATACTGCGGTAAGGATGGCCTTGATCAGCGTGTTGAATTCCTCCATCATCATTGCCGTCATGGCGCTGCTCGCCGGTGAAACCGTATCCGGGAACACCGTATTTTCCACGATCTCATCAATTGCCGCCTGAGCCTCATAATATTGATCCGAGGTGGTGGTCGCAGTCAGCGAGATCTGATACTGTCCGTTTTCCTTGTAGATCTGTTCCTGCGCCTCCTCGTAAACGATCTGCGCAATATCTCTGAGCGGTACGGTTATTCCCGTAGGCGACAGAATATTCAGATTCATCAGACTGTTCATATCGTCGTATGCACCCTCCGGATATTCAAGCCGCACCTCATATTCGGAACCCTCTCTTGTCACAGTCATGGCTTTCTTACCGCCGGTGGCATTGCCTACCGCCATTCCCACCGTAATGGGCGTCAGACCGTACTGCATGGCCTTCAGCTCATCCACATCGATCCTGGCCCGGATGTTGTCGCCGGAAGTGGAATTATCCACCTTAACCACACCATCTACCGCCAGAAATTTATCTTCCAGCTCTTCCGCAAAGGCCTTCAGTTCATCCATATCTCTGCCCTGTAAACTGATGCCGTAGGTACCGCCGCCCATCATGGAGCTCATACTGGAGCCGGAGGAGGAAACTGTGATGTCCATGCCCGGCATCTCCTTTGCCAGTTCGTTCCATTCGTCCACGATCTTCACGGTATCCCGGCTTCTGTCCTTTTTCAAGTAGGCGCTGATGCCGGAATTGGATCCGCTTACATAATAGGAATAGTGCTCCACATCCTCGTCTGTAGACACGATCTGCACCCATTCCTGCATCTGCTCATCAATGCTCTCCGTTCTCGTGCCGGCCCGGAAGCTTGCATCGATCGATATGGTTCCCTCATCTGCCGAGGGCATCATCTCCATGTTCAGCTGCGTTCCCATGAGAATGGAAACCACAACCATCGCCACGGAAGCAATAATCACCAGAAACCGTTTGTTTAAAAGCTTTCTCAGCAGTTTTTTATAGCCTCTGATGATAAAACGGAGAAACTTATTCATCGGAATATCTTTTTTCTCCACCGGGCGGAACTTTGAATAACAAAGAGGCACTAACGTCAGCGCAACGATCAGAGAAGCTAACATCGCAAATACGATCGTAAAGCCCAGCTGCACGAACAGCTGCCCCGACAGGCCCTTACTCACGGCAAGAGGCACATACACAACAACCGTCGTGATCGTGGAGGCCACGATAGACGCCGTCACCACCTTCGTCCCGGCAAGCGCCGCCTCCTTAAAGTCAGGTTTTTTCTCCTGCATTCGGAAACAGCTCTCGATCACGACGATGGAGGAGTCCACCATCATACCGATGGCGATAACCAGAGATCCCATAGTCACGATATTTAAAGAATACCCCATGGCATTCATCAGAATCAATGTCACAAACAGCGATACCGGCATGGAAGCTCCCACGATCAGGGAAGCCTTGAAATCCCCGAAAAACAGGAACAGAACCACCATCGACAAAACAATGCCCAGAATCAGAGTCTGCCCCACAGACCAGATGGAATTCACAATGGTCTCGCTGGCATCATAAGTGATCTCAAAGGAAATGGCCGGATTTTCCGCCTTGATCTTTTCCAATGCCGCCTTGATATCATTGCAGACATTCACGGTACCATAACTGCTCTTTGTCTGAATGCTGATGCTGATATCTTCCTTCCCGTCGTACAGGCTTATGTAATCGGTGGATCCGCTTGCCATCGTCACATTTGCCACATCCTGCAGCGTGATCACACTTCCCTTGGCTGTCGTAAGGGGAGCTTTCCGCAGCTGCTGCACGGTATTATAATCCTTGCCTGTGGTGATCGTCATATTCTGCTTTCCCTGGGTGACTGTCCCCGCGGGATAACTGAAATCCACCATGGCAAGCATCTGGGATATACTGTCCATGGTCAGACCATACTGGTTTAATAATGTCTCGTTCAGCTCTACCTTAATATATTCCTCGCTGCCGCCGCTGACTTCCACCTGGGCCACACCGGAGATCTTTTCCAGGTCCGGTACCACGGATTCATTGATGACCTTCAACAGATCGATGTCCCCGGCCTCCGTGGCTGATATGTACATGTTCGGCATGCTGTTCATATTCATTTCGATAACCGTTGGAGTATCCACATCCTCCGGCAGACTTAAGGAAGCCGTATCCAGCGCGGATCGCAGATCTGCATAACACTCGTCGATATCCACGCCGTACTCATACTGGAACAGCACCTGGCACATATTTTCTATAGAGATAGCGGTCACGTCCTCCACGCCGCTCAGGGAAGATCCCGCGTCCTCTATCACCTTCGTCACCAGTTCATCCACTGTCTCCGGGTCCGCCCCCGGATACATGGCAACCACAATTAACATCGGCAGTTCCATGCTGGGCGTCAGTTCCAGTTTAAACCCAAGCAGAGAAGAAATACTGAATACTACAAGCGCAACAACGATCAGCACACAGGAGACCGGGCGCTTTAAAGCTGTTTTTGTCAAGTTCATAGATGTGCCCCCTATTCCGCCTTATCTGTCTCAGCATCTGTCTGTGTGTCCGTATCTGCTTCTTTCTCCGAATCTGTTGTCTCTTCCCCGCTTCCGGAATCCACCGCATGCAACAGTACGCCGTCTGTAAGCTGCGGGGACCAGCTGGTCACCACGATATCGCCCAGATTCAGACCGCCTGTTACCACAATATTCTCATCATCAAAAATACCCGTTGTGATCGGCGTCTTCACCGCTCTGCCGTTCACACTGGTATACACATAGGCGCCCTCGTTCTCATAGTAGACCGCCTCGTAAGGAATGATCATCGTATTTTCCGCCCGGTATGTATCAGCACTTACCTTCACCGACACACCGTTTGGCAGTTCCGTACCGTTTGCCGCCACACAGGCCTTGACCTGGAACAGGCCGCTCTGGGGATTCACGGATGTGCCGATCTCCGTTACAGAAGCCGTATAGGTCTCATTGTTTCGCTCCAGTGTGATCTTCTGTCCCGGAGAAAGGGTATCTTTCACTGATTCGCTGACCTGAAATGTCAAAGTCATCGTATTATTATTGACGATCGTATAGGCCGGGCCGCTCTGAGAGACTAAGCCATTCACCTCCACTGCCTTACTTTCGATCACACCGGAAACAGGAGCCGTTACTGTATACATATCAAGTGCCAACTCCGCCTGCGCTGCACTGAGTTTCGCCATATCGATGCTGAGTGCCAACTGATCCTCAGTGGACGCCACAGACTGATCCAGCTGTTCCTGAGTCATAACTTCCGTCTCATCCGAAAGGTTCATCGCCTCCTGCGCAGTGCGATAACCGCTGCCTGCTGTCAGATATCCCTGCCAGGCCTGATCTCTGGCAGACTGCAGGCTTGCCAGATCGGATTCTAAATCCGCTATTTCTTTCGATGATACCGGGCTATTGCCACTGATTCCCTGAGATGCCTTCAGGGCTTCCAGTTGTTTTTTCATATCGCTGCACTGTTTATCCAGCTTCTCATAAGCCTCTTTTGCCGTATAGTATCCGATCTGTGCCTGTTCAAAACTGCTTTTTGACTGCAGCGCACTTCCCTCTAACTGAAGACTGGTACTATCCTGCTGATTTAACAGATTATCCATTGTGGAATCCGCTGTCTGCTGTGCATTTTTCACACCCAGCTGCGCCGTCTCATACTGCAGCTTTGCTGCCTCGTCATCTATTTTGAAGAGGACATCTCCGGCCTGCACAGTATCCCCGACCTCAAAAAAGGTCTCCGTCACCGTACCGGCTGTAAGCGGAATAACCATCACTGTCTCCTGCGGTGATATCGTCCCCACGAAAGAGTTTGTCAAGGTGATCGTCCCTGTTCCCACGCTCCGGGTGCTGACTGTCACAGCACTTTCTTCCTCCGTCACGGCGGTTTCCTGTGCTGCTTTGCCGCATCCACCCAGCGCCATCGCCAGAACAAGCATCACCGCTATCCCTGCTGCTGTCTGTTTTCTCGTTTTTTTCATGCTGCTCCTCATTTCTGCGCAGTTCTTTCTGCCGCGCTCTTTTTTCTGTTCATACTGCCAGGTACACTGATTTCAGCGTATACAAAGCAGGTACAAACTCTTACTGTTTATATTTCCCGACCCGCCGGTCAGTTTATCATATTTGATTATACGCTTTTCTTCTCAAAAAACAATAAACGAAATCTTAAAAAAACTTAAATTATCCTTTCGGCATCTTAATGTTTCGCGCTTTTCTGATTTTTGTTTTGATCCTTTGCAGGGCGTTGTCTGTGGCCTTATCCGTCTTTCCCAGCACTCTTGCGATCTCCGTATAACTCATTCCCGTCAGGCACAGTTCCAGGACCTGTTTTTCAAAACTGCTGAGCTCCTGCTCTATCATTCTCTCCAGACTTTCCAGATTCTCCTGATCAATCATCAGCTCCTCCGGATTTTTTGTATTCCACGCCACCAGTTCCTGAATCAGTTCCGGGTATTCCTCCCCGTTTCTCTCCTGATTTTCATAAAGTGATACATAGGAATTCAAAAAAGAATGTTTCTTTCTCCCCGCAGACTGCACTGCCGTATAGATCTGCCTTGTCACACACAGCTCCGCAAAGGTATAGAAACTGGCATCCCGCCCGGCATCATAATCTCTGATCGCCTTGAACAGGCCGATCATGCCTTCCTGTAAAAGGTCTTCATGGTCCGCTCCCAGAATATACATGGATTGGGATTTCTTCCGCACCAGATCCTTATACTTTTCAATGATATATTCGGTTATCCGATTGTCCCCGTCCCGGAGCCGTATGATCAGCTCCTCGTCGGAGAAAGATTCGTAGTCGTTGTACATGGATACTTTTCCTTTTTCTTTATTTTTTTTCCGGTTTACCTGTCCACTCCGATTCTGTAAAGTAATTTTACAGAAATTGACTTTTGTCCGCCCCTGTGATATAATCCTGTAAACAGTTGAATAACAGTAATGTCTTCAGGGCAGGGTGAAATTCCCGATCGGCGGTTACAGTCCGCGGGCGCGAAAGCGCGGGGTTTGGTGAAATTCCAAAACCGACGGTATAGTCCGGATTAAAGAAGGTGTATTGGAATTGTCAGAATAAATCTGATAATATTTTTTGCACTCTTTTTTATCCAAATGTTCTGTGGACATTTTCAATACCCCTTTAAACAGCAGAATCATCTCTTTATAGATATTCCTTCCTCATGAATGATAGCACCTGAAAGGCATTCCGTTACTTTCAGGTGTTCATTATTTTAAAGGAGGTATTCCAATGAATATCAGTAAAACAAAAAAACTCTCAACAACAGCTATGCTGTGCACACTGGCCTATATCGCAGCAGCGTTCGGCCGCATCCCCATCGTACTTTTCCTGAAATACGATCCCAAGGACGTTATTATCGTCATCGGCGGATTCCTTTTCGGTCCGCTCACTTCACTGGTCATCACCGTAATTGTCTCTGTGGTGCAGATGTTCACAACCAGCACAACAGGGATCCTGGGCTGTCTGATGAACATCATTTCAAGCTGTTCCTTCGCCTGCACCGCCTCACTCATCTACCGGAGGAAACATACGCTGTCCGGCGCCATGCTCGGGCTGTTCTGTGGTTTGAGCTGTCAGGTTCTAATCATGATGCTCTGGAATTATCTGATCGCCCCGATCTACATGGGTTATTCGAGAGAAGCTGTGGCAGATCTGCTGCTCCCGGCATTTTTGCCGTTCAATCTCATCAAAGGCGGATTAAACGCCTCGCTGACAATGCTGTTGTACAAACCTGTCGTGACCGCCCTGCGTCGTTCCCATCTGATCGAACCCGGATCTTCTGAAAAAATAAAGATACATACTGGTGTTCTGCTGGCAGCTCTGTTTCTCATCATAAGCTGCGCGGTTCTAATCCTGTTGCTTTATGCGGGGACTTGAATTTCAAAAAACACTTGAAAAATCCGTTCAAAAAATGTTGCCTCGCGTTGAACATATTTTCAATGCGAGGTGTTTTTATGAATACAAGACTTTTATTTACAGAAAAATTTTCACCTTTACACCGGCTACGATATATTTATCCAATCTGGCTACGCCTTATACAGATCAATCATGCCCTTCTACAGAAGATCCTCGTCTGAGAAAGCTTCATAATCGTTGTACATAAAATCTGTATAAGGAGTATCTTTTACACCTCTATTCTGAAGCCATATAATCAATGCATCCAGGCATTTCTTTCCAAAAGTTTTAAATATTTTTTTATCGCCCAGCATTTTCACAAACGCAGGGCTGACAGCATAATACAACTTTATAAAAATACGCCCCAAACAATTTTTCCGCAAACTATCATCTCGAAATCTGCGCAATGTCCATACCTCCGGGCAATCATATGAACCATATATACAAGTTGCAATATAGCAACCATTTTTCTTAGCATCTGGTGCTACAGACGGTTGAACAGTTTGGCAACTTTTTTATCTCTCTCCCGTCTATCTTCTGTTAAATGTGTCTGATCATTAATTTCCACCGCTACTAAAGGATGATAAGACAAATCTGTAATAATAAAATCAACATTTCGATATAGCTCATTTTGAAATCTTGCACCGTCAGTCCTTACGATAAATGAAGCTAAATTTGCCTGTACTTGAATCAAATAATTTTCTGGCAATACCGCTTTAATGCAGTTTAAATATTCCATTTCTGTCTTTGTCACCAAAGATTCTTTTAATTCATAAAGAAATTTTTCTCCTACAGTTTTTTTCTCTTCTACACAAGGCATATTTATATAATGCCACTGCTGGCACTTTGGACATTTTATAATCATGCCTGTTTGCCTTTTCCTATTACATTCTCTACACAAAGGATATTTTCCACTTCCAGCACCACACACTTTACATTTCATAACATGCTTCTCCCTTGTATCACAAACAGCTTTGAAAACACTTCATTAACATAGTTAATGCAGCAATAAGCAATCCCTCATTTACTTTAGGATGGTTATTTATCGAAATCCCTGTCAAATAATCAATCCCTGCTTCAATATCGGCCTTATGGAAAAAATATCACGTATACTGCGCCGCCTTTTTATCATTTGGAATCTTAACAGCTGTACTTCCTGGCATAATATTTCCATTGACAACAGGTTTGTTCGCTACTGGATCTAAAAATACATCATAAGTAGTCATTTTTATTCTGTTCCTTTTTCAATCTTTTTTAATGCTTTCACCCTCTCTGCCGTACGATCTCATAAGCCAACACGCCGGCCGCCACGGAAGCGTTCAGGGAATCGATATCCCCTTTCATCGGAATGGAAGCGATCATGTCGCAGTTTTCCTTCACAAGCCGTCCCACGCCCTCTCCCTCGCTTCCGATCACAAGGCCGACGGGGCCCTTCAGATTCAGGTCGTACATCCTCGTTCCGCCCATGTCCGCACAGACCATCCACAGTCCTCTCTTTTTTAACTCCTCCATGGTCCGCACCAGATTGGTCACTCTCACAACCGGCGTATAGTTTATGGCTCCCGCCGAGGTGCGGGCCACCGACGCCGTCAGCCCCACCGCCCGGTTTTTCGGGATGATCACGCCGTGGGCTCCGGCCAGGTTGGCGGTTCTTATTATGGCGCCCAGATTATGGGGATCTTCAATATTGTCAAGCAGGATAAAGAAAGGATCCTCCCCTTTCTCCTTCGCCGCTGTAAACAAATCTTCCAGCTCCGCATATTCGTAGGCCGCCGCCATAGCGATAACGCCCTGGTGATGTCCGGTCTCCGAAAGCTGATCCAGGCGTTCCTTATCCACAAATTTCACAAAACAGTCCCGCTTTTTTGCCTCTCTTTTGATGGTCATCACCGGCCCGTCCTGACAGCCGTCCAGCACATAAAGTTTGTCGATGGGTTTGCCGCTTTTAAGCGCTTCCAGCACTGCATTTCTGCCTTCTATTGTATATTCACGATATGCCATAGCCTGTCTCCCTGTCTCTTCTCCATTTTACCTGAATGAGTTCCCATGTGATGCGCCCATATCCCAGATAACCATATCTTTATCCCAACGATCACAATCCGCAGAAGCAGCTGTAAATTCTTTCCCTGCCATCTGTGATCTACAGATTCATCTCACATTTTCGCAATCCGATCTTCAAAAGCTCCAGCACCCGCTCCATCTTCCCCGTCAGATACAGATACCCAAGCAGCGCCTCCAACGCCGTAGCGCTTCTGTATTCCAACACCGTTGCATTTTTCGCCTTCGTATGAAAATGGGCATTTTTCCCCCGACGCAGAATATCCGCCTCCTCTTTTGTCACCTCATCAAGCAGCGCTTCATAAATTTTCCGCTGGGTTCCCGCTTTGGAAAATTCAGAGGATTCATTATGCAGTTTCCGGGGCGGCCTGTTGCCTCTTTCCACAACCATGGTACGGACGATCAGTTCATACACGCAATCCCCGATATAGGCAAGCGTTAACGGCGAAAAATTCCGGACATCCTGTTCCCTGCAGTCGAATCTTTCCAGAATATCCTGCGGCAGCCCTACGCCCTTTTCCATTTTACGCCCTCTCTCGTATCCTCCAGAACGATTCCCTTTTCCAGTAGTTCATTCCTGATCTCGTCCGCACGGGCAAAATTCTTTGCCTTTCTGGCATCCTGTCTCTCCGCAATCAGCGCCTCGATATCCTCCGGAAGAAGTTCCTCCTTTTTTTCCACGATCAGTCCGCAGATATCGGCAAGCGTCGTAATCTCATTTTTTAACGCCTGCAGATAAGCTTTTGTGTGGGCTCCATCCGTGTTGGTGTTCACAAATTTTACCAGTTCAAAGATTGCCGCCAGTGCATCCGCCGTATTAAAGTCATCCTCCATGGCCTCCTCAAATTTTGCCACGAAAGTCTTCGCCTGTTCCTCCAGTTCCTTTTCGGACCCGGTTTCTTCCCCGTCCCCGGCATTTTTTATCAGATAGCTCAGATTTTCCACCGCCGTCACGATCCTGTCATAGCCGTTCTGTGCCGCCTGCATCAACTCCGCGCTGAAATTCAGTGGACTTCTGTAGTGCGCAGACAGCATGAAAAACCGCAGCACCTGCAGATCGTACTTTTCAGAGATATCCCGCACCGTAAAGAAATTTCCCGCGGATTTGGACATCTTATGATTGTCAATATTTAAAAACGCGTTGTGCATCCAGTAATGGGCAAAGGTTTTTCCGTTGGCCGCCTCGGACTGGGCGATCTCATTTTCATGGTGTGGGAAAACCAGGTCTTCTCCGCCCGCGTGAATATCGATCTCCTCCCCCAGATACTTTTTACTCATCACGGAGCACTCGATATGCCAGCCCGGTCTGCCGTCGCACCAGGGCGACTCCCAGTAAGGTTCTCCCTCCTTTTTCGGTTTCCACAGCACAAAATCAAGAGGATCTTCCTTCTGGTCCTCCCCCGAGACAAGTAAAGACCTGTTCCCACCCTGTAAGTCATCCAGATTTTTGTGGGACAGCTTACCGTATTCTTTAAAGCTTCTTGTCCGGAAATACACCGTGCCGTCCGCCGCCCGGTAGGCATGTCCTTTTTCAATTAGCGTCTCGATCATCTCCAACATCCCGTCGATCTCCCGGGTGGCAAGGGGGTGCGTCGTTGCAGGTTTTACATTCATGCCCTCCATATCTTTTTTGCACTCCGCAATGTATCGTTCAGAGATCACTGAGGCATCCACGCCTTCTTCCAACGCTTTTTTAATGATCTTGTCATCCACATCCGTAAAATTGGACACAAAATTCACATCGTATCCTTTGTATTCCATATAACGCCGCACCGTGTCAAAGACGAGCATCGGGCGGGCATTCCCGATGTGGATCAGGTTGTACACCGTAGGCCCGCACACATACATGCGTACCTTTCCCTCCTCGATCGGGACAAATTCCTCTTTCCTGCCGGATAATGTGTTATAGATTTTCATGGTCTGTGTTCTCCTTTTTATGTGCTGTAATGATCGTATAACTATGCGCGTTTACCGTTATGATGCAGCTCTCTGCAGTTGCATACCAGTTTTTTCCACACCGCTCTATCCTCGTATCTTTTTCCAGGATACGCGCTTTGCACCATTGTATAACATCATCTGTTTCAATCTGCAGATTCTTTTTTATGCGTTCTATTCCCATCTGCGTCGTATGAAGTTTCTCAATATTTTCAAGTAACATATTCATCCTGCTCTACTCCTCCGGAAATTCACGCCGCAGCTTCCGCATCTCCTCCTCCAGCTTTAACAGATGATTGGTCAGTTCTGCGTTGGCCTTTTTCAATCCCGCAATATCCTCCTGCACCGGATCCGGAAGATCCACCTGGTTCAGTTCCTCCTGGGGGAAATTCTGCTTCTTCCGCTTCACCACATGTCCGGGAACGCCCACCACCGTGGAGCCAGGCGGCACCTCTTCCAGCACCACGCTCCCTGCGCCGATCTTCGAGTTATCGCCGATCTTAAAAGATCCCAGCACTTTGGCGCCTGCGCTGATCATCACATTATTGCCGATGGTCGGATGGCGTTTTCCCTGTTCCTTTCCGGTACCGCCTAAAGTCACCCCCTGATAGAGCGTCACGTTATCTCCCAGTATGGCGGTCTCACCGATGATCACGCCATTGCCGTGGTCGATAAACAGTCCTTTTCCGATGGTGGCGCCGGGATGGATCTCAATACCGGTTTTCCGCACTCCACGCTGAGACACCCATCTGGCAAGGAAATAATGTCTTTTTATGTACAGCTTATGGGCCAGCCGGTAATGCAGCATCACTTTAAAACTGGGATACAAAAGTACTTCCCAGTTGCTGTGAATCGCCGGATCCCGCTCCCGTATGATTCTGATCTCTTCCTGAATGTTTCTGATAAACCCCATAATGCGCGTTCCTTCCGAAAGATATGCCGTTCTCTATATTATATTTCAAATCGATCAAATGTGCATCTGTTTCTTCCTGTTTTACTATTTTTATTGCATCCGCCTCTCATGACTCTCAAATGAATTTTTGAAGTCTTCGGATTTTAAACAGGCAAATGCCCGCTGATAGTCAAAGCCATATTCTTTCAGTACCTTATAAGCAAACAGCAGACCGGTATGACTCTCCCTGCTTAACTTTTTGGTCAGTAAAAGAGTATCCTCCATTTTATTTACTCCCCGCGTTTCGGACACCCGGCACACTCCCCGCACCCGGAAACGTTCTCCGCGTGCAGCTCCATGGGCGTCGTCAGAAGGCAGACCGCTTGGGCGGCAATGCCCTCTCCCCTTCCAGTAAAGCCAAGCCCCTCCTCTGTGGTCGCCTTCACGCTGACCTGCATCAGTTCAAGCCCCAGCGCCGCCGCGATATTTTCCCGCATTTTGTCGATATGAGGACGCATTTTCGGCGCCTGGGCAATGATCGTGGCATCGATATTTTCAATTAGAAACGTATGCTCCTCCAGAAGTCCGCCCACCTTCTTCAAAAGTTCCAATGAAGAGATGCCGCGGTATTCTTCCTCCGTATCCGGGAAATGCTTTCCGATATCTCCAAGAGCCGCCGCCCCCAGCAAAGCATCCATGATTGCATGTAACAGCACGTCCGCATCGGAATGCCCGAGAAGTCCTTTCTCATAGGGAATCTCTACGCCGCCTATGATACATTTTCTGTGTTCCACAAGTCTGTGGACATCGTAGCCTGTTCCTATTCTCATACGTTTCACCTCTTATCCCGTCTGCTCTATCCTGCTCCACGTAATCGTCCGTTATCATCTCCCGCTATGCCAGCCGCTGCGACTTGTAACGATCTGTTCAGCGTTTCTGATCCCGTCTCACATCTTTCCGGCTGTCTCTGACTTTCTGTCAGCTTTCTTTATTCTCTCCCGATGCAGCCGCCTGCCCTGCTCTCCTGCGTCTTCTTCTGTAACCGCCGCCTGTCTTTTTCATTTCCCTCTCGGGTTTCTCCGATTTTCTGTGGCGCTCCTGCTCTCTGCCGCCCTCGCTCTCATACCCTTTTTTTCTTCCCATCAGGGCAAACTTCCTGCCGCCCCTGTGACAATCATCACAGACTGTGAATCCATAACCGAAAGGCAGCGGCTTTCCGCAGTATTTACACTTCTGAATATAATCCTTTTTGTTGCCTACCAGATACCGCATAATCGTATCTTCTGTTTTTTCCCGCTCTCTTGCAAGACGCTCTGCGTCCATCTCCTTGCCCAGCCTTGTGGAAAACTGATGATAAAGATCCAACATCTTGTAAAACGTCTCATAGCGCATCAATCCTTTATCAGTACACATGGAGAGCGCCGGAAAATGTAAGGACACATCTGCCGTATAAGTCTCACAGTAATACAGCCAAAGATCCACAATATCCCTGTTTTTGATATCAATGGAACAGGTTAACATCCGATATAACGTCCGCTTGTCATCGAAACCGTCGATATCCTTCCGCTCCCTGTAGGCCCGCTCATACAGAAACAGCATCTCATCGATACTGACCTTCTCAAAGGGCGGCGACGGTTCCACAGACTTCCATACTTTCAAAATCGTATCCAGAGGATCCTCCATATCGAGCAGCACATGGGGAAATCCCAGGCTCACCCTGTTTATAGGTTCCTCCTCCTTCGCGTAACGCTCTTTGATATATTCTAACTCTTCTTCTCCCACCGCATTCACATAACCGGTCTCATAGATGCCATAGCGGCCGGCGCGCCCGGAGATCTGCTTGATTTCCGGCACTTCCAGCTTCCGCTTCTGATGACCGTCATATTTCTCGATCTGTACAAAAACGATCCGTCTCACAGGAAGATTTAACCCCATGCCGATGGCGTCCGTGGATACCACCACCTTGCTCTGTTTCTCCGTAAACAGCTTGATCTGCCGTCTGCGGATCTCCGGCGGCAGGGAACCGTAGATCACGCTGGTGCGGATGCCCTCGCGCTCCAGACGCCCGGCGATATCCAGCACCGCCCGCTTTGTGAACAGAATTAACGCATCCCCCTCCTGCACATCCTCAGGAAAGCGGAAGGCTTCCTCCTCGCAGACCAGTTTCGTCATCCGCGCATAGTGATTGATCTCACTGCTGTCGCCGCATAAGGAGATCAGATGCGTCACTACATCCTGGGCTGCCGGGCTCATACAGACATGGATCTCCTTCGCTTTCACCCCCAGGATCGCCCTGGTCCAGGAGTGCCCCCTGTCCTCGTCCGCGATCATCTGTGCCTCGTCAATGACAGCAATGTCATACTCTTTTTCGATATCCAGCATCTCGATGGTGGAGGAGATCACACGGCTGTTTTCCTCAAAAATATACTCTTCCCCGGTGAGCATGCTGCAGGGAACCCCGGCCTCCATCATCCGCTCATACACTTCTAACGCCAGCAGCCTGAGAGGCCCCAGATAGGCTCCGTTTCGGGAAGTTTTCAGTCTCTCAAGGGCCTGATAGGTCTTTCCGCAGTTGGTTGGCCCCACATGCAGAATAAAATGCCGCTTCATAGCCAGAGCTTCCTGAAACTCCGTCTCCGGGTTCATGGGCACCATATCGATGATCTCACCCCGGATTCCCACGTCCGCATAGCTTCTGCATAACGCCTTGATCGTTCTGCGGCATATCTCAAAAGGAAGTTTCGTCCGCAGATACTCCAAAAATTTTCCGGTGACGATCTCCGCCTCGCTGTCGGTCAGTTCCGCCATATCCAGACGCACCAGTTCCGGCAGCACCAGATCCCTGATCTCCATCATCGCGATCTGGTTCTTCTCCCGAAACGCATAGTAGCTGACATTTCTGATCTGCCTGTGGTAATCTTCCAGCTTCGCTGTCTTTATTTTTGCCGAACCGGTTCTTTTTAATTCCTGAAAAAGGGATTTGATCCTCTTTTCGTAGCCGCTCTTCCCATCATTCTTTTTCTTTTTCAATTTCAGGGAACTGTCCCTGTACTGCGTAAAATAAAACTGTACCAGCTTGTCCTGTTGTACCATATGCTCCTGCTTTCCTTGTTTTGTCTGCCTTACAAAATGAACATGAACGCCGGATGCTCCGTGCTGCGCACTCTAACATCCGCCGCCGATATTCGTAATCCGAGCTATCGCTCTCCCTGCTCATATCATCCTGCCTGTCAGATGTCCATGAATCGGTGCATGCAAGCATGCCCTCTTCATGGCCGTCTGACAGGACATTCATCGTAAAAAAGCCTTGAATAACTTCAAGGCTTTACAGTAGCGAGAGAGAGACTTGAACTCTCAACCTCCCGGGTATGAACCGGACGCTCTAGCCAGTTGAGCCATCTCGCCATATTCATCAAATAAAATTTTCCTGTAAATGGGACCTATAGGGCTCGAACCTATGACCCTCTGCTTGTAAGGCAGATGCTCTCCCAGCTGAGCTAAGATCCCATTATGTTTTTATGGCAGCCAAATCATTCCAAATTATCTGACTGCCTTGCTAGTATACAATTAAATGGGGTTGCTTGTCAACAACTTTTTTTAAATTTTTACATCCTCTCCGGCGCAGAGAACCCAAGCAGGCCGATACACTCCTCCATCACCCGCAACGTCAGCGCCAGCAGTGCGATATAAGCGGACTTTTCCGCTTCATTCTCCTGCGTCAGGATCTTCGTCTCGTGATAGAAATGATTGAGCGCATTGGCCAGATCATACATGTAGGCGCAGACCTTGTGGGGCGCGGTCTCCAAATAAGCGTTTTCGATCATCGCGCCAAATCCGGCGACAGCTTTCATCAGTTCCTTTGCAGATTCATTTCCCGTGACGGCGATCTGTGTCTTTTCCGTCTTTCCGCCCTGCTCGCGGTACTTATTTAGAATGGATTTGATCCGCACCATCGTATAGAGCAGGTAGACGCCCGTGTTGCCCTCCGAGGAGGTAAATCTCTGAATATCAAAAATATAATCTTTGGATGCCTGATTGGAGAGATCTCCGTACTTCACGGCACTGAGCGCTACGATCTCCGCAGTCTTTTTCGCCTCTTCCACAGACATCTCCTTATTTTCGGAAATCTTACCAAGCATTTCCTTGTAGACTTCCTCCAAAAGGTACTCAAGCCGCATCACACCGCCCTCTCTGGTCTTAAAGGGCTTGCCGTCCTTGCCGTTCATGGTGCCGAATCCCAGGAATTTGAGTTCCGTCTCCGGCTTCACCAGCTTTGTCTTTCTGGCACAGCGAAACACCTGCTCAAAATACAGCTCCTGCCGCTTGTCCACCACATAGATCAGCTCGTCCGGCGCGATCTTCTCCATCCGCTCCTCGATGGTGGCGAGATCCGTCGTATTATAGAGCGCTGCGCCATCCGATTTTAAAATCATACAGGGCGGCACTTCCTTCGTATCGTCCTCCTTTACCACATCCACCACAAGAGCACCCTCACTCTCATGGGCATAGCCCTCTCTCTTCATATATTCCACCATGCCGGGGATCCGCCCCTGCACATCGGATTCTCCCTTCCAGAGATCGAACTCCACATTCAGACGGTCATAGTTTTTCCTCAGATCCTCCACGGATACCTGAATAATATGATCCCAGAGCGCACGGTATCCCCGCACACCATTTTGCAGCTTAAAAGTCGCCTCCATGGCTTTTTCCTTGTAGGCAGCGTCCTCCTTCGACTTTCCGCTGGCCATCGGGTAGATCTCCTCCAGCTCCGAGATCGTAAAGGGCGCCTCCTTCGGATACTCTCCGTCAAACTCCTCATCAAAATAGGGAAGTTCCGGCTTTCTCAGGGACAATTCATAGATGATCAGCCCCATCTGCAGCCCCCAGTCTCCCAGGTGAATGTCGCCGATCACTTCCGCTCCCGCGTAGCGGCAGATCCGCTTAATACTCTCTCCGATGATAGCGGAACGCAGATGCCCCACATGGAGCGGCTTCGCCACGTTCGGTCCGCCGTAATCTATGATAATTTTCTTTCCCTTCCCCGGTTCGCTCACCCCAAATTTCGAGGCCTCTCCCATTTCTTTCAGATAGTCCGCCAGAAACTCCTCTTTCACCTTCAGATTTAAAAAGCCTGGCGCGGCCGAAACTGCCTCTGAGAAAACAGCGCTCTCCTTTAATTTTTCCGCCACTTCCCCAGCGATCACGATCGGCGCCTTATGATATTTTTTTGCACCCGCCATAGCGCCGTTGCACTGATACTCGCACAGATCCGGCCTGTTGGACACCGTCACCCGGCCCAGTTCTTCCTCATAGCCCGCCTCCGCAAAAGCCTTTTTCACTTCTTCCGATATAAGGTCCAGTAATTTTTTCATTGTTTCTCCTCGTTTTCAGTCTTATTGCGCACGCATTCACCCTGTTGTTAAACAGCAAACCCCTGAAACGGTTTTTACAGGTATTTCCTGGACGCCTCCGCTGTGAGATTATACTGTTCCTGAATTTCAGCCAGAATCGTCTGGGCGGGAACACCCAGATTTTTCAGGATAGAAACGGTGCCTTCAATGCCCTTTTCTATTCCTTTTTCTATTCCTTTTTCTATTCCTTCCTCTATTCCTTCATTTCTTATCGTCTTCGCTTCGTACTCCAACACTCTGCCACCCATAACAGATTTCACTCCTTCCCTGACAACACTATACTTTAGCGCTATATGTTCCAGTACTTTATTGGACATATCTAAAATCGTGCATCTTGTGTATTCACTGATCATTCCCTGAAGAAGCAATTCCTCCAGCCTGCCTTTGATCTGTTCGTACTCCTCCTGCAATGCCATAAGCTTTATTTTATCCTTTTCATACTCTTCAAATCGTCCTTCATGTGAAAAAATATAAAAGGGAATCAACAGCAATAATTTCTTATCAAAAATATCTTCTACCGTATATCTTCCGGCTTTCATCACCGGAATGTCATACTCCAGACTTCCGCCCGGTGCAACGATCCTGATTTTCAGTTTATCTGAGGTAGAATCATGATATCGCAAGAACAGTACCCCGGCTTGTGATTCTCACATCGCTCATCAGTCTTCTTCTCTTTCGTTATATTTTACCACTAATATCGATACTTTGAAACGGAAATTTTAAACTTTTTCCAGACAACAGCCATATGTTTCGCAACAGGTCTGATTTCAACAAAAAACTCCATGTCACAGACCTTCTGATTCCATCCATTATTTCCTGTCCACTTCTTCTTTTCTCTTTGAATATACACATCCGCAGTAATTCTGTCTGTAAAGTCCATACTCTTTCGATAACTCAATGGACCTCTGATATCCGCCCCGCTTCTTAAAGTCTGACGGCAGCCACCGGACGCCATATTCCTCCGCCAGTCTCCCGCCGATCTCATTCAACTTCGACGCATTTTTTAACGGGCTGATCGTCAGTGTTGTTGTAAAATAAGCAAACCCCTTTTCCTTTGCCAACTGCGCCGTCTTTCTCAGACGCAGCTCATAACACCGAAAGCATCTCTCACCGCCCTCAACACAATTCTCCAACCCTCCCGCCATCTCCAGAAAGCAGGCCGGCTCATAGTCTCCCTCTATGATATCGATCCTGTACAGCTTTCCTGCCTGTTCCTGCTTATCAGGCTTTTCCTGTCCGGTTCCCTCCCGGATACCGGATAAGCCGCCCTCTCTGCCCTTCTCCCATTTCTCCGCCTGCCTGTTGTAAACTTCTATCAGCCGCTTCTCCTCCTGCACCCGCTTTCGGTATTCTTCTTCCTCCGTTATATTAGGGTTATAATAAAATACGGTAATCCGAAAATATTTTCGTAAATATTCCATACAGTAACTGCTGCAGGGCGCACAACAGCTGTGAAGCAAAAGTTCCGGTACGTTTGATTTTTTGTTTTCAAGTGCGTTCAATATGCCTTCCAGTTCCTTTTGATAATTTCTGACTGCCTGCATGACCGTTCCTCTTCTTTCTCTTTCTTACATATAGCTTATGTGCGGTTTGCCTGCAAAGGCAAATTCCATAAACTAACGAACAGCCCTGCTGCAAAAGTTTAAAGATACTCCTGCCCTGTCTGTCCAAAATAATACTCTGAATCATATTCTCTCTAAATCCCGTGTAATTTTGACTGAAAAGTCAGATTTTTGAACCATCCGAAAATAAGAAACAGGGGCAGTAGGAATCGAACCCACATCGATGGTTTTGGAGACCACTGTTCTACCTTTGAACTATGCCCCTATCTATATACCAGCATATCTTTCCTGGCACGCAAATTATTATAACACACTGCCAGGCAACTCCGCAAGTACAATTTTCAAATCTTTTACCAACCAGGTAACAATATTTCGGCATCACTGTTACATCAACTAAACTGCCGCCTGATAACCATACCTGCCAACGCCACTGCCGCAAGCGCCCCGCACATTTTGCCGCCAATCAGTACTGCCAGCATCTCCGGCTCTGTGCCAAGCGTAAATCCCATATGTGCCGCAAACAGGCTTGCGCCGCTCACCAGAAACGCCCCCACCGCCACTTTTCCCTTTTCATCCATATCCCGATACAGCGAAAAAACCGGCATGGGACTCACAAATCCAAGCAACATCCCGGTCAGGCTCTCAGCCCGCATCCCGAACCGCTCCCCCAGCGAAGTAAAAGGCTTTTTCAGAACTCTGCAAAACATCTCCGCCATCGGCAGGCTTCCAAGCATCACAATCCCGATGGAAGCCACCACCTCCATCGCCTCCCCGATGGGCGCCATCCCGGGCACCGGATTCCATCCGCACAGATATTCTACCGCGGCAAGCGCCAATCCTGCCGTGACTAGAATCCGTATCCCCTCCGCCAGAGCGCAGAACCCTTTCACCATCTTATCCGGCATCTTCCACAGCCCCAAAAGAAGCAGAAGCGCCACCCCGAAAACAGGCAGATTCTGATGCAGGCACTCCTGTACTGACAGCCCGGCCAGAACACCGCCCACTATCAGTCCTGCCGGCATTGCCGTAAGTCCTATCATGATCCCCTTCGCAAAAAACTTTCTGTCCCCTTTCTCTATCATCCCCATGCCCACCGGAATCGTAAAAACCAGTGTACAGCCAAATACCGCAGAGACCAGGATCCCCGCAAAGCTCCCGAACTTTGCATCTGCAGCCAGTTCCTTCGCCAGCTGATACCCGCCCATATCAATAGCAAGCATACCGCCGAACATGGCCGGGTCCACCCCGATCATACGATAAAAAGGGACGATCACCCGTCCCAGTATATCTGCCAGCACAGGCGCCAGACAGATCATCCCCGTCATGGAAAGGGCTGTCGGGCCCAACAATTTAAATCCCTCTTCGAACTTCTCCCCGTAACCAAGTCTGTTCCCGAGGATCCTGTCAACACCTCCCAGAACAACGCCTGCCGCCATAATGATCATGATGATTCGATTCATCTTCCGTACATCCTTCTGCTTCTCTCTCAAACTCTATTTTATGGCTTCCCGCATAACCTGCGCTCAATCCCATTTTCCCCGGAACCGGCTGCTCCCGATAACATTCCGTATACATTTTGTCCCCGGTATCATGCGGATATCTTACCCTTCCTGTCCCATTTACGTACAACCCGATCTTTCCTGTCCTGCTTCTTAAATCTATACCCCCGGCACAGATCGTCTTTGCATGGTATCTTCGATCTCCCCCACCGTTCGCGGCGTTATCACAGATAAATTCTCACATCCATCTTCCGTCACAAGACAGTTATCCTCCAGTCGGAAACCGATGCCCCAATCCTCATGATAAATACCAATGTCCACACAGAAAACCATACCGGGAGCGATCACTTCCGGCGCTTTTACCGCATCATGCACATCAAAGCCCACATGATGGGCTCCGCCATGCCACATATAAGTTCCAATATTTTCAGGTTTATCAAGCACCCCGGCATCCACCAAAAGCCTTGCGTTAAAACGGCGGGCCTCCGCATCCACCTCTTTCATTGGCATCCCCGGCTTTATCATTTCAAACATATGGTTCGACGTCTGCAGCGCACACTCATATAACAGTCTCTGTCTGTCACTAAACTTTCCGTTGCAGGGCCATCCCCTGGACACATCGTTCATCAGATAATCCTTCTGCGCCCCCACGTCATTCAATACCATATCACCATCCATCGCCTGCCCTGTATAGCTGTAATAATGAATACAGAAATTATTTTTCCCGGCGGAAATAATGGAAGGAAAGGCCGGTCCCTGAGGCCCGTACTGCCCCAGCACATAATCAAAAACAGCCTTATACTGATACTCGTACATCCCCGGCTTTGAGGCCTTCATCATTGCCGTGATCCCCTCGCAGGTGATCTTCTCCGCTACTTTCATCGCCTCGATCTCGCAGGGCTGTTTGATGGTCCGCAGTTCCCTGATCAGTATATTGGCGTTTTCGATCTGCAGCCAGGGGTAATTGTCTCTGATCTGCCTAAGCAACAGGTGCGCAGGAGCATCTCTGTCTTCCGGCGCCTCCCTGTGGAGATCCAGATACAGGCGCCGGTAATTTCCCGATGCTGCAATTTTGTGAAATTCCCCCGCAAAATCTTCCACATAGCCTGTCTTCGCAATCCCGGAACGTTCTGCCGCCTCCTCCGGCCTGATCCTTGTCCCCGTCCAGCGCTCTTTTAACAGATCCGGCGGCAGCAGAAACACTTTCTCCTCCACCTGCCCCTCACTGTCCTTTTTCGCCAGAAGCACCAGCTCCTTACTGTCAAGGCCGGTCAAATACAGAAAATTCCTATCTGTATAAAAGGGATAAAACTCATCCGCCGTCTTTCTGACTTCTGTCCCGGAAAACAGTAAAAGCAGCGAGTTTTCCTTCATTTTTTTATATAATCTCTTCCGGTTTCCCTGATAAAATTCTCTCTTCATCTTATGCTTTCTCCTGTTTCGCCATGTACTATAGTCAACCATTCATTTTCTATATCCCTGTAATCAATCTCTATTTCATATCTATTTTTCAAAATATCAGATTTTTTCAAGACCAATTATTGTTCTAAATTCTCACCATATGGCGCAGAGTCTTCCGCCACCATCGCAGACTCCGTTCTCGGTTGAAAATCATAGACTGCAACTTTCGGCTTTATATTACTGCTCATCAACTCTGCCTGTTTAATTACAATATCAACAGCCCCCCTGGCTTTCTCGGGTGGATATTTATATTTTCTTAAAAGATGCTTCACTTGCGTCCTCATATAAGCACGAGCTGACTCCTTTTTATCCCAGTCTACAGTCCTGCTCCTGCGGATCAATTCCGTCAATTCCTGCGCCATTTCAATCAAAACCTTATCCTGCATTTTTCTAAGGACTTCCGGATCTGCAACCAACGCATCGTAAAAAGCCAGTTCTTCCGCAGACAATCCTTTTTCCTCCCCAGCCTTATACGCTTCTGTCATTTCTTTTGACAGGTTCAATAATTCCTCTATCACTTCTGCGCTGGTAATTAACCTGTTGTTGTACATTTTTAACACTTTCTGCATCTTCTCTGAAAAAAGTTTTGACTTCACGACTCCCGTCTTTGAAAATACACGAATATTATCCTCCAGCAATTTCCTCAACATCTCCGCAGCAATATTTTTGTGCTTCATCCTGCGGATTTTCTCCATATAATCCTCCGATAAAATCGAAATCTCCGGATTCTTTTTCCCTGCTTCCGCAAAGATATTGTAAACGCCGTCCTGCTCAATCGCCTGCTCCAGCAATTTCATAATCCTTGCATTTATTTCATTTGTCGTAATCCCGGCCCGTCCCGCAGTTTTACAGATTCCAGCCTTCACACATTTAAAAAACTCAATTTCCTGCTTTATTCTGGTATTAAGCATACTTCGGCAAAGCGTTTCCGCCTGACTAAGCGCCGTTGCCTCCCGTATAAAACTTTTCTGTTCATCCTCTTCCATGCCAAGAGCAAAATTAACCCCTTTTGCTATTGCAGAAAGGCGTACAAAATCTCGCTGACCAAAGAAATCAGAATAATCAAATCCATAAAACATATCCCGCATAACTTCCAGTTTCCTTAACGCTATAGACAGTGCCTGCCTCAGATCCGGGATTTTATCCTGGTCACGTTTTGTATACTGACTTAACGCACTCTTCAATTCTGCTGCCATACCTATGTAATCAACAATCAATCCTGCCTCTTTATCCTGATACACACGATTGACACGGGCAATCGCCTGCATCAGATTATGTCCCTTCATCGGCTTATCAATATACATAGTCGCCATAGAAGGTACATCAAAGCCCGTCAGCCACATATCCACCACAATCGCAATTTTAAACTCACTGACCTCATCCTTAAATTCCAGCATAAGTCCATCTCGATAAGCCTTATTTCCAATAATATCATGCCAGCTCTCATCATCCTGATTGCTGGATGTCAATACTACCTTCACTTTTTGTTCCCATTCCGGCCGCTTTTTCAAAATAATCCGGTACAAATTGATGGCAATCCGCCTGCTCATACATACAATCATCGCTTTTCCGGTAAGTACATACTGCCTATCCTCATAATGGGCAATCATGTCATCCGCCAAAAGATTCAGTCTTTCATTTGAACCTATAATCGCTTCAATAGTTGATAAGTCAGACTTTGATTTTTCAATAGCCCGCTCCGATGCTTCATCTGACATTTTATCATATTCTGCATCTATTTTTTTTAACAGTTCTTCATTCAGCTTTACCTTCGCAGTACGATTCTCATAATAAATCGGCACGGTCGCCCCATCCTCTACTGCCTGCGTCATATCATAAATATCAATATATTCTCCAAAAACTTCCACCGTTGATCTGTCATCAAAATCAACAGGCGTCCCGGTAAATCCGATAAATGTGGCGTTTGGCAAAGAATCTCTCATATATTTTGCCATGCCATACTTCCACTCACCGGTCTCCCTATCAAGCCTTCCGTCCAGGCCATATTGAGAACGATGCGCCTCATCTGCCATGAATATGATATTACTCCGCTCGCTCAATACTTCATTACTTTCCCCAAATTTCTGAATCGTAGTAAAAATAATGCCCCCGGCCTTTACCCGTAGCAGCTGTTTCAGATGTTCCCTGCTTTTTGCCTGCTTTGGTGTCTGACGCAGCAATAATTTAGAACTGGAACAAAACGTGTCAAAAAGCTGGTTATCCAAATCGTTTCTGTCCGTCAACACTACAATGGTAGGATTGTTAAATTCCGGATTGGTGACAATACAGCCTGTATAGAATACCATCGACAGACTCTTCCCACTACCCTGTGTATGCCACACCACCCCTACCTTCCGGCTGTGTTTCTCTAAAGCATTCCTTGTGCGCTCCGCCGCTTTTCTTACCGCAAAATACTGATGATATCCGGCGATGATTTTGATTGTCTTTCCTCTGCTATTCTGAAAAACAATAAAATTCCGTATCAGGTCTAAAAGTCTCGCTTTCGGAAATACACCATTTAAAAGAACTGAAAAATAATTGACTCCGCCTTCTTCCGGTTTTTCCCCATTTTCAGATTTCCACGCCATATACCGGGTAAAATCAGATGTAACAGTTCCCATACGAGTATCCAGGCCATCGCTTATCACATTAAAAGCGTTGTAATAAAACAAAGATGGAATGTCCATTTGGTAATTTTTCACCTGTTTATACGCATTTTCAACCGTCACTTCTTCACTCTTGATATTTTTCAGTTCAAACAGTACCAATGGAATTCCATTTACAAACAACAGAACATCCGGCCGTTTATTCTTATACTCAATTACGGTATATTGATTGACAACATGAAATTCATTTCTTTCTGGTTCTGCAAAATCAACCAGCTTCACCGTATAAGTACGCAGTTCTCCATTCACACGATAATTGGCGGGAACACCTTCTATCAAGTATTTATGAAAAGCAGCGTTCATATCTTCCAACTTAAGCATGCCAAGGTTCTTAATTGTTTTATAAGTTTCCTCCACGATATCCACAGTGATTTTTGGGTTAATTTTATACATGGCAGCCTCAAAGTAATCTCTCAAAATCACTTCATGGTAATCCCGGTCAATATCAGGGCCATAGAGATATTCATAACCATTCTCCTGTAACTGTGCAATCACTGCTTGTTCCAGAGTGTTTTCATTTATTGGCATGATATCACATCCTTCTTTCGTCTTTCTTTGCCATATGTCCTTTTTTCTGCTCTTGGTCATAATTCTGATACTTCACTCAGATATTCCTTTTGCATTTCTCTATATTGCTGCATAATAAGAAAATAGGCATTCGCATCAAGTGCTTCTTGATATAATTCTTCTGCAAGTTTAATCAATTGCTCCTTATCCAAAGAAATTCCTCCGTCATATAAACGATAATTTACCGCCGCATCAGGAATGGAAATATACGGAAAAAATAGGTTGCGGCGGTAACGAGGAAATGGCAATGCCGTTTTTGAGACTATGGGCGGCTTAGAGCTGGATGGCGGACACATCAATCTTGCCGGACATTAGTTTTGGTAAAAGGGCATCTCTCACTGCAGAAAGCCGCTTATTTTCACCCCTATTGGAATGAATCTGTGTGAGAATGGGCAATGCAAGGTCATTGAACTCATCAAGTTCCTCATCAGACGGAAGCACAATGGGATAGGACATAATTTGTTGCTTATCTCCGCGGGGCATTTTAGTTCCTTTTGATCCGGCAACCATGAAAGCAAAAAACTTGTCTGCATATAGTGTGCTAAATAAGTAAGCTACATACCGGGATTGAATAGGTGTGAAGCAAAGAACATCAGTTGAACAACCACACTCATCTTCACAATAGACAATCTTTTTGAAATAAGGACGAATATTAGAAATCAAGGTATCACCCTTATGGCAAGCAGTGGTCTGCGGTGTAGTTGGAAGGCTTGCAGCCTCGGTTGCCCCTGCCTTCCCCGGCAGCATATTCTCCGTTGAGAAGTAGGTATTGGCATTCAACCGGGAAACAGACACTCTATCTCTGGAATATGAACATAAATCAGAGAGATGTCCCTGAGTTGATTCTGAGACAACATCGCCAAATTGTTCTTGATAAAGTGTTTGCAGCAAAGCTGCTAAATTATCGTTTATTCTATTATTTATCCTTATCTTTTCATCCAACGCATACAATAAGCCAGCAATTTTGTTTTGAATTCCCATGTTAGGTACAGGTATTTCTAATTCTTTTATAATCATAGGTGAAATATTTGCCTGTCCTCCAGAACTCGTCGCTCCTTTTATAAAATATAATTGGCTGTCCCATGAAGACAGAAAATATGCCAAATAGTTCTTATTAATTTTATCTGTTTTTGGTAATATCTTACATAGCCTTTGATTTAAATAATATACGCCTTTTTCCATAAAGACTGCGGATTTACCAACCCAAGTATCTGGACTACCTTCATATCGATTGCCAGTCATTGTCAACAAAATATCCCCTTTGTTAATGATATATTGCTCTTTACCAATAACTATCTTACCGTCAACATAGCTTAAATTATCTAATAAAATACGATTTGGTTTAACATTCTTTATCTTTATTACTGGAAAGCCTTTTTCAACAAAGTCTTTACTTTTAAAAGCATATCCATTAACCAATTCACATAATTCACCTAATCTCACTATATCATATTTCATACCCAATTGCCCCCAACTTTTTCCGTATTTCTTCTTCCAATTCATGCGATTTAACAAATAATCCCGATAATTCGGACGTCAATCTTTGCATTTTTTCTTCAAAAGGTTCCCCATCTTCTTCCTGTTCTTCTATCCCCACATAGCGCCCTGGAGTCAGAATATAATCCTGTCGGCTTATTTCCTCTAATGTTGCTTCCTTACAGAATCCCCGAATATCCTCATATTCCTTTCCTTTTCTCCAATTCTGGTATGTATCCGCAATTTTCCTAATATCATCCTCTGATAGTTCCCGAACCTTTCGATCTATCATATGCCCCAATTTTCTTGCATCTACAAAAAGCACTTTATTTTTGGATTGTTCTGTTTTTCCTTTTCGCAAAATCCAGAGAGATACCGGAATTCCAGTAGAATAAAACAATTGACTTGGCATTGCCACAATACATTCAACAACATCGCCCATAATCATGTTTTTCCTGATATTTCCCTCATTAGATGTATTCGAGCTTAAAGAACCATTTGCCAATACTGTCCCACATACCCCGCCCGCCGGACTCAGATGATGAATCATATGCTGCAGCCATGCAAAATTGGCATTACCAACTGGCGGAACTCCATATTTCCAACGAATATCTTCCTGTAACCTTTCCCCTCCCCAATCAGATACATTAAACGGCGGGTTTGCCAGAATATAATTTGCCTTTAAAGTCTTATGCTGATCATCATGGAATGAATCTGCATTATGCTTCCCAAGATTTGCCTCCAACTGCCGAATCGCCAGATTCATCTTCGCCAGTTTCCATGTTGTTGGATTACTCTCCTGGCCAAAAATGGAAATATCCCTGACATTACCCTGATGTTCTCTCACAAATCGGGCCGACTGACAAAACATACCACCGCTTCCGCACGCCGGATCAAAAATCTGTCCTTCAAAAGGTTCTATCATCTCCACCAAAGTCCTTACAATACAGGATGGTGTATAAAATTCTCCTCCCAACTTGCCTTCTGCACTTGCAAATTTACTCAAAAAATATTCATATACACGTCCCAGGACATCTCTTTCCTGTGCTGCCGTTGAACCAATCTCTATATTGGTAAACAAGGTTACCAATTCGCCCAGACGTGTTTTATCAAGTTCTGCTCTTGAATAATTCTTTGTCAAAACACCTTTTAACGAATTATTTTCATTTTCTATCACTTCCATCGCATTGTCAATTACACTGCCTATGTCTGCACTGTTAGCATATTTTTGGATTTCGGACCATCTTGCCTCCCTGGGTACCCAAAAAATGTTATCTGCCAAATACTCGTCCCTGTCTTCCTCATCTCCATATCCTTCTTCCAGCAAAACCCGATACTTTTCCTCAAAAGAATCCGATACATATTTTAGAAATATTAATCCCAGGACTACATGTTTATATTCTGCCGCGTCCATATTAGAGCGCAGCTTATCCGCCACCTGCCATAACTTCTCCTCAAATCCAACATTAGTAGTTCCTGTTGCCATAATTAACCTCCATATTTTGCATCCGCCTATAATATGACAAGTTTATCACATTTATCCGACTTTATCATCCCCTTTTCTTTGATAATAATTTCAGGGGCAGATATAACTCCTGCAAGCCATATCTGCCCCTGCCCAGGACTATTTATTTTCCAATAGTCTATACCTCTCTCTATTCCTTCTTCTGCAGCACAAAATCCGTCAGTCCCAGTCGCCCGAAAATGATCGGCAGAACAAATCCCGTCCCAAACGTCGCCGCCAGACTGATCCCCAGCGCCAGAACCGTGCTGCCCGGTCCGATAAAGGAAGGAATGCTAAACAGATTCGGCCACACAAAGGCAAAACCCTTCACAGCGAGAAGCACCCCCAGAAATCCGCCGATGCCGTTGGCAATCATCGCGCTGGCCATAGACCACTTATCAGCTGTCATCACCGAATAAAGAGCCGGCTCCGTCACACCGACAAATGCCGTAAAACCCGTCTGTGTCGCAACAGACTTCATCTTTTTATCTTTTGACGCAACAGCTGTCCCCAAGGCTGCGCCCGCCTCCGCAAAATTATGGAGCAGCTCAAGCGGTAAGATCCTGGAAAAGCCAAAGGTCGACATCTCCATCAGTTCCACGGGACTGAGAGACTGATGCAGTCCGGTCAGCGTCATGACCGGCATCAGGAAACCGATGATAAGCCCTGCAAAAGGCCCTATCGTATTGATCATCCAGCTGAAAGCTCCGGCCAGAATGGAAGCTCCCCAGTTCCCCAGAGGTGCAAGCACAAGAAACGTCACCGGAACGGTGACCGCCAGAGACAAAAGCGGCACAAGCAGCAACTTCAACGCATCGATCTTCACAACTCTATCCCAGAATCTGTAGACATAACTCAGCAGCCAGACGCCCAGCAGCGCTGGAAATATGGTGGAAGAATAGGAGTACATCGGCACGCCCACACCGAAAACAGACATGGTCTCTCCGTCAGCCACGGCACTTACAAAGGTCGGATACAGCAGAGCCGCCGCAACGACAATCGCAAGACCCTGATCCACCTGAAATCGTTTTGCACTGGACATGGCGATCAGGACAGGCAGAAAATAAAATGCAACATCCGAAATAAAATCAAAAACCTGATAGGTTGCCTCGGCCCCGGTACAAATACCAAGCGACATAAGCGACAGCAGGACCACTTTCATCATCCCCGCCGCGCAGAACGCCGGTATAACAGGCGCGATAATGCTTGTCAACACATCCAGAATCGTCATGACGGAAAATTTCTTTTTTGATTCAGGCAGTTTCTTATCACTTCCGCCCTCCCCGCCTGCTTTTCCGAAAAGCCCTTCAACTTCCTTAAAGTATTCCCTTACTGCGAGCCCCATAATGATCTGATACTGTCCGCCCTTTACAGCGGTTCCCATCACGCCCTCCAGTTTCTCGATGGCTGCCACATCCGCTCTTTTCTCCTCCCGAAGATTGAAACGTAGCCTTGTCACACAGTATGTATAATTGGATATATTTTCTTTCCCTCCGAGCAGATTAACTATTTCTTCAACCGTATCTCTTTTATTTACTTTACCCATTTCACATCCCCCTATAATACCTCGCCGTTCGAAATAATCACTTTCTGATACCAGTAAAAAGAGTCCTTCCGGTATCTGTCATATGTTCCGTTTCCGTAATCGTCGGCATCAACATAAATAAAACCGTACCTCTTTGTCATATCCGCAAAGCTGGCGGAACAGAGATCAATACATCCCCAGGGCGTATAGCCCAGAAGTTCTACGCCGTCCTCCATTGCCTTTCCCATCTCCATAATATGCCTTCTGAGATAGTCTATCCGATAATCGTCATGAACAGTCCCGTCTTCCAGCCTGTCCACGGCTCCCAGTCCGTTCTCCACGATAAACAGAGGCAGCCTGTATTTGTCGTACAACCTGTTCAGTGTGATCCGCAAACCGGCCGGATCGATGCCCCAGCCCCACTCATTCTGTTTTAAGTAGGGATTTTTCAGGCTCTTGACCAGGTTCCCTGGATTTTCCGCCCTCTTCGGATCTCCACTGATCACATACGTCATGTAGTAGCTGAAAGCCAGATAGTCCACTGTCCCGGCTTTCAGGATCTCCTCATAGCCATCGACAAAGTCGAGCCTGATATCATTTTTGTCAAAATAATTGAGCAGGCTTTTCGGATAATACCCTCTTGCCGTAATATCATAAAAGGAACAGTTGATCTGGTCCTCCGTCAGCACAGCCAGTTCATCCGCCGGGTCGCAGGTCTCTGCATAACACTCCAATCTGGCTATCATGCTCCCCACCATACAATGCGGCGCCACCTCACGCATATATCTGACAGTTAACGCCGACGCCACCAGCTGATGATGCAGAGCCTGATGGCAGGCGGACAGGAAGTTTTTTTCCGACCTCTCCACCAGCATGCCTGAGCTGACAAAGGGCGTACAGAGCGTCGCGTTGAGCTCATTAAATACGATCCAGTATTTCACTTTGTCCTTATATTCGTCAATCAGCGTTTTTGTATATTTCAGAAATAATCTGATCATTTCAGGGCTTTCCCATCCGTTCAGATCCTCCGTCAGCGCCAACGGATTCTCATAATGGATCATTGTCACAAGCGGCTCTATCCCATATTTGTGAAGCTCATCAAAAACATCATGGTAGAATTTCAATCCTTCCTCATTGGGCCTGTCCTCATACCCTGTCGGAAATATTCGCGCCCACGAGATCGACATTCTGAACACTTTAAAACCCATCTCCGCAAACAGGGCGATATCTTCTTTATAACGGTGATAAAAATCCGCCCCCCGGCGGTACGGCAGATTATAAGATGCCTCATCTTTTCTGACAGCCTGAAATCTCTTATCACTGACATCGTCGGTACACTGATCATCCACTCTCTGCTGCGGTGGAATAAAGTCGATATAGTCTAACTGCGATCTCCCCCTTCCGCCTTCGTCAAACCCACCTTCATACTGGGCCGAGGCGGTCGCGCCACCCCATAAAAAGCCCTCGGGAAATTGATACATAATCAATACCTCCATCTATATATTTCCGATGATCATCAACCTCATTGTATCCTTTTTCAGGCATCAAAAAAAGAGCACATTTTCATCTGTGCCCTGACATATTTACAGGTATTCTCATTTTTGCGAACCGCCAGGCAGATACTGAAGCGATGAATACCGGACAGCCTGTCTCGCGATGTCATTTCATTTAAGGAGTCCGGATGTCGGAATAAAAACGTCCCTGCTGATAACGACGACATTGACCTGCCATGAGGTATTTCATCCGGACCGCAGCTTCGTCGGCAGCATATGAAAATACTCGGAAAACTTCCGGTAAAAATAGGTCTGATTTGTTATGCCGCACCTCAGACATATCTCTGAGATTGGCAGATCCGTCTCCGTGATCAGTTTATACGCCGTATTCAGCTGATGTTCCAGCTTCAGCCCGGAAAATGTCTTTCCGGTTTTTTCTTTGATCAGATTGCTCAGATAATTGTAATTATATCCCAATTCCCCCGCGATCTCCTCCAGTCTGCCGTTCTGAAAATGGGTGCTGATATAATTCAAAACATAATAGATCACATCATCGTTTTCCTTTTTCAGCCCGTCGGACATCTGTTCATTCGTGGCATTTACAAGATGATGGAACAGAATCCTGAAATACCCGTCTATGACAGTCTTATAATTCAGTTTTCTCGCGGAAAAATAATGTAGCGCAATACTTTCCACCGCCGCATTCAGAAGTTCATTTCCCCTGTTCCGGATGACAATATAATTATCATGCCTTCTCATCCTAAAAAAACTGTTGACAACAAAATCATACATCGGCTCCTTCTCAGACAAACTGTTCAGAAAATCTATGCTGAACAGCTCGTCTTTAAAGGCAATATTGATGACGATATCATTTTCCCCCTTATACAGGGCACTATGAATCACATTTTTCTGCAGCAGTAAAATATCGCCCTCCCGCAGCTCGGTCGTCTCACCGTTTATGCTGTAAGTACACTTTCCGCTGTAAGTATAATTTAACTCCATGTACTTATGAAAATGCGGATAGAGCTCCGTATATCTCGTCTCCTTGATCACCAGCAGATCATCTAACAGAAAGTAATCCGTAAAGTCAAAAATATAGATCTTCTTTCCCTCTTCCATAACAAAAGGAAGCCCCCCATAAAAATTACTGATCACCCCCGGATTTTCCTTATGCCACCTCTCCGCCTCCGTCTCCGTTCTAAGATACGTGTCCAGTTCCGCAAACCGCATACTACTCAAACACCCAAATCCTTCCATCTTTGCAGTCCGATGCCCAGCCATAAGGGTATATATATCCTGTGAAGACTTTTATTTCGTGGATCTTTCTCAGAGTCCCCAGCCGTGAGGGAGTATATCACACTCTCTATTCATTCCGGATCGCCGCCAGCGGGCTCAGTTTCATCGCTCTTCTCGCCGGGAAAAATCCCGCAACCATTCCCACCAGTATGGCAAATCCCATGGACAGAAGCGCTAACCAGAAGGGAATGTAGGAAATACCGCCCTCCATACCCATATCCGGCGACTGCGCCACCAGATAGTTGATGCCGCCGGACAGGCTGTAGCTTAAGAGCAATCCCACGACACCGCCCAGAAAACCGATAAATCCGGCTTCCATCAGAAACAGTGAGCCGATGTTCCTCATATCACAGCCCAACACCTTCATCACGCCGATCTCTTTCGTTCTCTCATAGATGGACATCATCATCGTGTTGGTGATGCCGATGGCCGCCACAAACAAAGAAACCGCGCCGATGCCGCCGAGCACCGCCTGAATCATCCTCATCTGCTGTTGGTTGGACTCGATCCATTCCGCATCATTGTAGGCCTGATACCCCATATCCGAAATGGCCTGAGCCACATCTGTCACATTCTCCATATCATCCACATTGACAACCAGCTGCGTATAATAAAGCTCCTTATAGGGCTTTCCCTTGGAGGTCGTCGGCTGCCCCGGAATCACCCTTCCCTTGAATTCTTTTTTTAATAAAGGGATCAGTTCCTCAATATCGCAGTAAGTACTGTAGCTGTAGCTATTGTAAGTATCCAAATCGCCCGCAACCATTCCCACCGCCGTAAACAGATGCTTCTTCGGCTTTTTATAGGGTTTTCCGTTCTCATCCGTGCCGCCGCCCATGGAACTGTAATAGGCATCTCTGTCCAGAATATAGATGATGGGGTCATGCATCAGGTCAATATCCGGTATATCGTCCCAGTTATAGTCCCCTCCGGTGGTTTTATAAAACTGCCGCACTGCCATATTGCCAAAAAACAGCTGCAGCTCCCCGGCGTCCTTCTGAGGAAGAGTGCCCTGCCCCACCTCAATGTTCATGTTTTCAAGCGCTTCCAGTGTAGTGGCCTGCAGATCGATATATCCTTCGTAAACGCCGTACTTTGCAAGCAGGGGCATATTCAGATAAGGATCCACACTCACCACATGGGGAATATTCATAAGCTCCTCCATCAGCGCGTCATCCAGATGTTTTTTATCCTTATCACTGACGCCCTCCGTATCCCATGGTTCCTGCACCTGGACAGAGGTCAGACTGGCATAACTGGAGATCTGCTCCATCGTCGCCTTGTTTAACCCCAGGCCGAGAGAAACCATCACGACAATGGAAGCTACGCCGATCACCACACCGAGCACAGTCAGGATCGTCCGCACTTTTCGTTTGAACAGATTCGACACGCTCATTCGAAGCAAGTCAATAAATCGCATAGAAGTAACCTTGCCCTTTCCAAAATCCGTAACTCATTTTTGTCACACTGACTTTTTCGATCTCCCGGATCTTACCATTTGTCGGTCCCGTTGGTGTCGTTTAACGCTTCCAGATCCGCCTTCAGTTCCGCTTGCTCTTTTTTCTTTTTCCGGATGCGCAGGATCACAACAACAGCCACAATCAGTACAACGATTGCAATAGCCACGATGGGCAGAATAAGTTTATTTCCTCCGCCGCCTTCCATCTCTTCCATGCCCATCATATCGCCTTCCATTCCCATGGACGGATCCGAGAAATCGCCCATCATCTCTTCCGATACGAACAGTTCCAGCTCCTTCTCCATACTTGTCACCACGCCGGATTCATTCTCATAGGAAATAACTGCCTTGATCTTCCCATCGTCCATAGTCGCCGCCGCACCGGTCACCATGGCATCTACACTGCCGGTAGCTCCGGACGCAATGGTGCCTAAGAAGCTGTCGCCGCCTGTGATGCTGTCGCCCTCAAATTTAACCCAGACGTTGTAGAGCGTGGTCTTTCCCGTGTTATAGACATCAAACATAATGTTGGTCTGGCCGCCCACGCTGATCTCCGAAGGCATCACCTCAGCGTCTCCTGTCTCACAGCGCTGCTCCTGGTAGATCGGAATGGAAACGCTGGCCGTATCGGTCAGATCCACCGAATCCTTTGCGTCATACTTCATATTCACATCCAGCACATAGGGCTTCTGAGAAAGGTCGGATTTCGCCGACATCTCGATCACAAGGTCCTTCGACGCCCCCGGCGCAATAGAATCAACATAGACCGAACTGGATCCCGACGTGGGCAGGAAAGCTGCAAATTTGCTGTCCTCGTCCTTCCCCTCCTCCTTGGCCTGCATGTCAAACAGTACATTCGTCACATTGGCCGTCTGGGAAGTATTTTTCACATGTACCGTCAGCGTGAACGTCTCGCCCGCAAAAACCTGGGCCGGTACAGTCTCAAATCCCGTCACGATAATACGGGGTTTGGAAACCTGCTCCTTATCTCCTTCCGCATCGCCGTCCAGGGAACCGCTCTCCTCCGTTCCGACAGCTTTCACATAGCTGGTTAACACAGCCTTCTCCACCTGTCCGTTTCTCGTATAGGTGGCGTCAAACTCCAGCTTATAGTAGCCGCTCTTCACATCCGAACGCACCACAAATTCAAAACCGATCTCCTGCCTCATATCCTCGATATTTTTCTTATTGTCATAGGCCGGAAAACTCTTGATCGCCTTGGTGGCTCCCGCTGCATTGGGCTCAAAAGGCCACTCGGAAACCAGATTGGAGATCCTGGGTTTTATCACCACATCCTTAAGCGGCACCGTGCTGTAATTCACCACCGGCAGCCCGATAACCACCCGCTGTCCATGGGTCACAGTGGGCGTCTGAAAAGCATCCGACAGCGCCAGAAATTCGCTGGTACTGGATGGCCCGTCCGGTTCTTTCTCCACTTCCTGAATAATTACATTGTCACCGCTTGTGGTATCTTTTTTGTCTTCCGTCGCCTGCACTTTGCCGGCACTGACTCCCGACAGCATGACTACCCCGGCTAACATCAATGCCATGCCTCTCTTCATCCAATTTCTCATTTCCGCATCCCTCTTTCTTTCTCTTTTTTCTCCTGCTCTGTCCGCTTCAGTTCCTCTATCATTTCTCTTCGCTCTTCTTCTGTCTTCTCCGTGATGGAGATCACTTTTCCATCCCTGATCCGGATGATCCGGTCCGCATAACTGGCCAGATGATCGTCATGGGTTACCATCACTAACGTCTGATGCCTCTGATAGACCACCTTCCGCATCAGCTGCATCATCTCCTCCGACGTCACGGAATCCAGATTTCCCGTGGGTTCATCCGCAAAGATGATTTCCGGCTCCACAACAAGCGCTCTGGCCATGCCTACCCGCTGCTGCTGACCGCCGGACATCTGCGTGGGCTTGTGCTTTTTGTGGGTGGCAAGCCCCACCAGATTCAAAAGCTCGTTTGCCCTCTTTGTGCGCATCTTTCTGTTCACGCCCTGAAAGGTTAAGGGCAGCGCCACATTCTCAACGGCGCTTAAGGTTGGCAGCAGATTGTAGGACTGAAAGATAAATCCGATATGTTCCCGCCTGAATGCCACCAGCTGATTTTCCTTCTTCGTCTCCATATGTTCCCCGGCGATGACGATCTCGCCCTTCGTGGGTTTCTCAAGCCCCGCCAGCATGTTGAGTAGCGTGGATTTCCCCGAACCGGAAGTTCCGACAATGGAACAGAACTCCCCTCTGTTTATCACAAAATCTACGCCGTTTAAGGCCCGCACTTTCTCCTCGCCCAGCCGGTATATTTTATAGAGATCCTTTACCTGTATTACGGGTTCTTTCTTAACCATACGTTTTCTTACTCACCCCCCAAATCCTTCCGCACAAATTCCGGCAGTTCCTCTTTCCTTACCATGAAATTTTCATCCCAGTTATAGTACCAGGCGTCCGCCTGATCCGCTTCCTGCACCTGTACAATGATATCATCGGCCATGATTTCCGATATATAGGCCCACCGCGCCAGGGACGCCGGATAAAGATATCCCAGTATCTCGCCGATCTGCGCTCTCTCCGTGTACTCCTTTTTCACCGTTTCACTCGTCGTCCGGCTGGTCACCGTTGTACCGAAAAATCCGACATCCTCTACAATCTCGGCATCCTCCTCGCCGATCCGCGTAAAACAGATACTCTCAATATCTGATGGATCGATGTAGAGATACAATTCCATATTTTTTCCCCGCAGATATTCCACAGTTCTTGTATAACTCGGAAACACCGGGTACTCCAACATATATTCCGCCATCTCCACCTGATAGCGCAGCCGCAGAGTGCCGCAGGGCAGCGTATCCTTCACATCCGAAAAAGACATCTCCCGCAGATCCTGCTGATAGGCCCGCATCAGCTGCAGCGCATTTTTATCCGCCACCTCTTTTTCCCGCAGACCGTCGTTGTAGTATATTCTGCTTTTCTGAAAAATCCCGTCCATCTGTCCGGAAAGTACCTGATTGGTTCCCTCTTTATATTCTTCATTTGCAAATAAAATATCCAGTACCGTCTTTTCCCTCTCATAATCGATAAAAAAGCTGCGATACTTTTCTTTTCCGTTTTTCAAAGTATATTTTACTTCGCATCTGAGCCTGGTATCAGGATTTTGCTTTGGTACATCCTTTCCCATACCGTCGCCCGCCAGAGACAAAACGCCTGACACATCTGTCATTTCCATCCTGTCTATTCTATGCTCATCATTCCATGTTATAATACCTTTTTCATTCACATAATCATAGCAGTAATTATTTCCAAAATAAATCTGGATGGCAGCACTGGCAACGTTTTCCTGTTTTGGTACCCAGGTATCGTAGCCGCCGATATCCAGAGCAAAAAACAAATAGACGAAAACCGTCACCAACGCTCCCGCCGCAAAAGATTTTTTGTGCCGCCCAAAGGCTTTTAAATCGCCTTCATATACGATCTCTAGCAGCGCCTGACAAAACACGACTCCCAGCAAAAGTCCGGAAAAGGCCATGAGAAAGCTGTCATTTCCAGATATATCGCAAAAGCACATACTGCCAAGCAGTCCGGCAAGCAGCATGAGAAGCACTTTCACCGGCCCCTTCATCGCCGAAAAAGCCACCGCCTGTGAGACCGCCTCCATGGGCCGCTTTTTATAACAGATCCAGGCAATTGCTCCAAATACCACCGCCTCCACAAGCAGTGCAAAAATACCGGGCATAAGCGGCTTTACCAGTTTCTCCAGCACATCCCCGGCTGTCACCGCCTCCGTTCCCCAGGCAAAAGAGCTCTTCCCCAAAAGGACTACCATACGGCCCACCGGGGAGAGAAACTGCCTTTCTCCTCTTCTGTTCGCATAGGTGGAGAAATAGACGCTGCAATAACTCTCAAGCATTACCCGAAGTAACACATCATACAAAAAGCCCATCAGAATAAAAAAGCCAGCCATTCCTCTCTTTCCGCTGATCATCATGGCGGCTATCGTCAGGTTGTACACCGCCAGAAAATAAATCAGCGTGGTGGGCAGCGTAAACAGGACATTGAAAAAAAGGGCACCGGTAGCGGCCCCCGCCCCCGATATCACCAGAAGCGTCAGAAACACCGATATCACATAGGGTATAAAATAGATCAAAATACCATTCAGCCAGGTCATGAGAAATCTGCGCCCCATCGTTATGGGCTGCGAGAGGTACATATCGACCTTTTTTCTCGAATAGATCCAGGAAAAGCCCTCCATCGCACATAATACACCGCCAATCGTCAGCAGGAAAACCGTGACGCCGCCGGTGAGTCCCAGCCTGTTGTGGCCAAGCCCCTGTCTGTACAGAAAGGAGGACAGTTCATTTCCCTGATATTTACTCAGCGTTAACGCTGTCATAAGCGGATAACAGAGCAACATCACAAAGGAGAGCAAGGCAAAAAGCCACAGCCGTCTCTTTATGTTTTCTTTCATCTGCGCTGCCAGATACAAAGGCCGACGCCCACTATGTACTTTTTCAGTCTCGCATGAGGAGTTTTTTAACGTCATATCCTGCCACCTCCGTTTCACTGATAAAGATCTCTTCCAGAGAAAGGGGCAGCATCTCAAAAAACACCGTCTCAAGCCTGCCGAATTTTGCCTCTACCATCTCTCTGCCGCCCCGCACCGTAAAGGTATGCAGGGTTCCTCTTCTCTCTTCCTGTATAATATCCACATCCTTCAGAGCGACCTGCCACTCCTCCGGATTCTTTAACACGCACTGCACCTTCTGGATGTTGCATTTCATTTCTTCCAGTTCTCTGGAGAGCAGAACACCGCCCTTGTGCAGCAGTCCCACATGGTCGCAGATATCTTCCAATTCCCGCAGGTTATGGGAGGCGATGACCGGCGTAAACTGTCTTTCTTCCATGGTCTTTGCTAAAAGTCCTTTGACGCCCTGCCGCATTACCGGATCCAGCCCGTCAAAAGTCTCATCGCAGAACAGATACTGCGTCCCGGCATAGATACCGAGCAGCAGGGCCAGCTGTTTTTTCATGCCCTTGGAAAAAGTATGGATTTTCCTCTTTTTATCCAGACCAAATTTTTCCAGTCCCTCATAAAATCCCCTGCTGTCAAAGGTTTCATAAACCCGGGCATAATACCGCTCCATCTCCGCCGCGTCGGCACTGCCAAAAAAGTATGGTTCGTCAGGAATAAAGAAAAATTTCCGTTTTGCCTCTCTGTTGTCGTAAACCGGAAGGGAATCGATCGTGATCTCCCCCTTATCGGGCCTGTATATTCCTGTGGTCAGTCTTAATACAGTGCTTTTTCCGGCGCCGTTTGTTCCAATCAGACCAAAAACATTTCCCTCTTTTATCGTTACGCTGACATGATCTACCGCTATGATGTTGTCAAACTGTTTTGTCACATTCCTCAATTCAATCATGTTTTCTCTGTGCTCCCGCCTTTTTCCATACTCCCCGGTTCTTCTGTGCGTTCCGGACGCCTCTCTCCCCGGTTATCACAGCCTCACTGTCCGCTCCGCAGCTGCCCAACCAGCTCCTCCAACGGAATATTGAGCTCCTCCGCCTCCTTCATCACTTCCAGAAGCTGCTTTTTCAGCCTCTCTTTTTTGATCTCCAGCAGATCTTCATTGTACCGGACGAAACCCCCCCGTCCTTTTACCGTATAGATAAAGCCCTGACGCTCCAGTTCCCCATAAGCGCGTTGTATCGTATTCGGATTGATGGACAGCTCAACCGCCAAAGAGCGTACGGAAGGGAGCTGTTCGTCCGGTTCCAGTACGCCTTTTAAAATCAGAGTCTGAAATTTTTCCACGACCTGTTCATAGATCGGTCTTGTGTCCTTATAATCCAACATGATAATCAAAGCGGGATTCTCCTTTTTCAATATCGGGACCGTTCGTACAGTTTACAAATATCGTGACAGTCAGAACCTGTCTGAACTGTTACAAATTATCATATAGATCAACTGTACTAAGTGTACTAACCGTCCTAATACACTTGTATCATATCACAGGAGAATCCCGAGTGCAATAGTTTTTTACTTACTTACCCTGTCGTTTCCGCTCGATCCCATAGGAGAGAAAGATTCCCAAAAGCAGGCTTACTGCGCCCATTCCCAATACAACCATCCCGGGAGTGTCGGCTCCCTGCAAAATGCCGGCAACAGAATCCACGGTTTTTTCATTCACCACGAAGAAAAACAGGATAAACCCGGGCACCATGCGGATGATGTTGGCAAACTGCAGGCCCAGCACCGGAACTAACAGATACAGCAGCACATTCTGAATCGCCAGCAGGAACAGCGCGATACCTGAAATTGCCGCCACAAGCTGTAAATCCACTCCTCCATTATCAAAGCCTGCAAACTCCATGCCTTTGGTAATGGCCACGCCAAACAGGATGCTCAGAGTGATCATAATCAGTTCCATCAAATGCCTTCCCAGCACTTTCTGCATGGTACTGCCCGGCACAAGCGTCCCGAAAGATACCGTGTGTTCCGAGGGACCAAAAGTCGTGCTCGCTAAGATCATCGTACCAAACAGCATATAGCCCACGGCGCCCAGACCGCTTTTTGAAGCAAAAAAACCGCTGACCACAATGAAAACTAACATCGTATACCGCATACCATATTTAATTTTGATATAATCATATTCCATATAACCAATTATTTGTTTCATATTTGTATCTCCTATTCCAGTTCCGCAGATTCCCTTCCAGTTCCGCCGTTTTTATTATTTTAATTAATATCCAGCTTCTCGTGCCCCTTCATCAGATAACTCATGATCTGGCTCACGTCCGGTTTCTCCATCACTGTCCCGGCGGGCAGAAGGGCTGCGTTGTCAGCCTTGATCAATGCCGAAAAACCGTAGGCGGAGCGTTTGACGCCCAACAGATATCCGTCTCTGTTTCCCCCGGCAAGCAGCGATTCATCCCCTTTTACCAGAATATAGCTTTCCGTCAGCGCCTCCTTCGTATCCTGGAGAAGCACCCGTCCGTCCTCCACCATCACGATATAATCCGCGATCTGTTCCAGATCGTCCAGAATATGGGTGGCAAAGAGAACGCTGTGCTCTCCGTCCTCGATATACTGCTGCAACAGCTTAAGGATCTCCTCCCGGAATAAAATATCCAGACCGTTTGTGGCCTCGTCCAGGATCAGAAGCCTCGTCTCTCTCGACAGCACCGCGGCAAACATCAGTTTTACCATCATTCCGGTGGAAAAGGCAGAGAATTTTTTCTTCTCCGGCAGATCCCAGGCTTTTACATAGTGATAAAACTTTTCTTTCGAGAATGTCGGATAAAACTGCCTGAGCAAGAGCACCGCATCCTTTATGTTCATGGTGGGGCGGAAATAGGAAACGCTGCTGACATATCCTATTTTTTCCTTGTAGGAGACCGGATCCTCCTCATAACGCTTTCCGTCTAACAGTACCTCTCCCGCGTCGGCCCTGTGCGTCTTCGTGATCAGCCCAAGGGTCGTGCTCTTTCCTGCGCCGTTCGGCCCCACATAGCCCATGATAAAGCCTTTCGGCAGTGTAAAGGAAACTTTATCCAGTAAGAATCCTTTATATTGTTTGGTGAGATCTCTCACCTCCAACATCGGCGTATCCGCCATATATCCTCTGTCATATTCCATCATTGTCACTCATCCTTTCTGTCAGATTTTGCCTTATTCTGATCTGCTGCCTTCCATATTAATTTACTCTCACGCTCCATACTGTCAGCAGCGCCTCTTTCTCTCACATGTTCCAGACTGTCTTAAAAATTTCCTGTGCCTCCGCAAGGGGCATCTGCAGTTTCCTTGCCGCCGCAGAGGCCTGCAGAAATCCGTCCTCCATCCGCCGTAAATACTGCTCCCGCAGGATCTGATTATCCGGCGCAAGAACGATGCACCCTTTCCCCGGCACCGTCGTGATAAAGCCGTCCGTCTCCAGTTCTTTGTAAGCCCTTGTCGTCGTGATCACACTGACTTTCAGATCCGAAGCCATCTTCCGGATGGACGGCAGCACCGTATCCTCCGGAATCTCCCCCTCTAAGATCTGTTCCTCAAGCTGTTCTTTGATCTGTTCATAGATCGGCTTTTCGGACTGGTTTGATAATATAATTTTCATAGTTCCTCCATTTGGATCACCACCGCCGCGCCTTATACCGCACATCTTATACCTTGTATCTCACATGCTGCATTCTCTGTTTCGTATTCCGGCGCCTTGATCATGTCCCTGTAACGTTTGCGCATACCGTATATATATCATTATATACAGTATGTGCAATATGTCAAGCACTTTTACAAAATTTTTTTATAGAACCGGAAGTAACGGAAATAACAATGAAAATAAAGAAACCGGGTAAGAAAACAGCAGTCCGTTCCGGGTTTAATCGTCCCCTGGCCGAACTGCTGTTTTTGTGCTATAACTCACCCACCTATTCTTTTTTTGTTTTTTACATCTCAATCATCCTTCATTTTCAGTATTTGCCATTTCGCTTATTTTTCGCTTTTTGGAATTGTCAACGCCGAAACAGTGGAAAGCAGAGATACAGTCTTTGCAGTCTGAATATGACAGTATCGGCAAAGAGCAGACCAAGACCGCCACAGAATTAGCGTATGCCGAGGTAATCAGCTATAACAGGAAGAACCTTGAGAGGGAACTTCAGAACGAGAGCCGACAGCGTAACAGGCAACAAAACAAGACTAAGCGGAGAGAGAAATTTAATTGAAATCTGATAGCAATATGTGTGTGATTATAGTATGATTTAATCGAAACATCAAAATCGGGAGGTATGTGATGATAGGAATATATTTTAGTGGTACAGGGAATACAAAGTTATGTGTGGATAAATTTTTAGCAGAATATGACAATAGCAAAAATACATTTTCCATTGAAGATAAATGTACCTTGGACAAAATAAAAAATAATCATGAAATTGTGATAGGGTATCCAGTGCAATACAGCAATATTCCTAAAATATTGCGTGATTATGTTACGTCAAATCAATACATTTGGAAAGGAAAAAAGGTTTTTATTATTGCAACAATGGGGCTTTTCAGCGGTGACGGCGCAGGAATATTAGCACGACTGTTAAACAGCTATGGTGCGGTTATATCAGGTGGTTTACATTTAAAAATGCCGGACAGCATTGGTGATGTAAAAGTGTTAAAACGTAGCCCCGAAAAGAATAAAGAATTGGTAATGAAAGCAGAAGAAAAAATACATAAGGTAGTTCATTCCATAAAAAACGGAAAACCACCACAAGAGGGATTGGGAATAGGCTATCGTTTGGCAGGATTATTCGGACAGAGATTATATTTTGGGTGGAAAACAAAAAGATATACGGATAAACTAAAAATCGACCACCAAAAATGTATCGGTTGCGGTTTATGCAAAAGCTTGTGTCCTATGGGTAATATCTCAATAAAAAATGGACTTGCTGTTTCAAGTGATAAATGCACAATGTGTTATCGTTGCATTAGCAGATGTCCGAAACAGGCGATTACATTATTAGGCAAAAGGGTTATAGACCAAAATGATATAAATAAATATATTTAATTTCCTAATCTGTCAACTAACTTTTATGAAACTAAAGCAGGACAATTAACACAGCGTCAGAGCGTATAGAAAAATCTATGCGCTCTATTTTATTGTAAAGGAGCAGATTTATGAGCAAAGACAGCAACA
>OFFL01000048.1_pt1 | contig 124093 bp, 150 predicted proteins | sample 1521391 | NCBI WGS metagenome assembly OFFL01 (sample SAMEA3504082, study PRJEB24116) | mouse gut metagenome | biome: mouse gut; feature: mouse-associated habitat; material: faeces | place: Denmark | collected 2011
AACTTTACTTGGCCGGAGTCTGCAGATATTTTTGCGCATAACTCTTGACACTACCAAAATACCAATGGTAAGAATACGATATTATGTTTTAAATATAACCACGAATTCATCGGCAGCGTCGTTATTTGATTAATTGCCCCAACTGCCACACCTGTTGTCTGTGGAATATACAAAAAATTTCCCGCCTCTAAAAAGCTTAATGCACTCACCAGCATAATCCCGCCAGATGTCTTCCCTTTTTTAATATTCAACGCTTGACAGATTCCGTATGCTAAGGCCATAATTGCAAAGCTTGTCATCAAAGAAGGAATCAAGAAACATGCTACGATACTTAACGCTGCAATCCCATACAGTATTCCCTGGTAAGTCCCACCAGTCCATATAATCAAATGATATGCTATGCGCTTTAACAAAGAGGTATCTTGCACCACATAAACCATAACCAAGCTGCAAAATACCATCCATATGGTAGGCGTAGTCCATGGGGCCAATGCAACAGATAATGATGCAATTCCTGAAATACAGTAACCAAATGTCAAAGCTATTGATATAATCGTCGTATTTAACAACTCAAACATGAACATTAATACTGCCCACAATGTAATGACAAGAAAAACATTCATTTCAAATGTATAAACTTCGTTCGTTGGAATTAAAAACAACGTTGCAGGTACCAGAAAGGAAATGACCCATTTTATCATATTTCGTGTTGAAGCATCCATTTATATTTCCCTCTTTTCTCATTTAGAATACCAGTTTAATACAGGAGATATACATCCGTATGCATGCATATCTCCCTTACCTTAACTATACACCTAATGTCATTCCGGCATCATAGCCTTCATGAATTGCCGCTACCAAATCCCGTGCTTTTTTGCAATCGCCGAGACTTCTCACTACTGGAGCGCAATCATGGAACGTATCTCTTAAATCTGTTAACGCTCTATATCCAACGCTAATTATAACATTTTCAGCATCTAAAAACGTCTCTTTCCCGTTTTCTTCCAGCAGAAGGACACCTTTTCCTGTAATTTCTTTACAAGTTGTTCCAAGCTTTGAATTAATCTTTGCTTCTTCTATCATCCTCAATGTGTCTGTTCTCTCACACAGTTGTGCATTAATAGCCAACGCATCCGCACATTCAACAATTGTGACCGCATGACCCATTTGTTGTAAATGAATGGCCAGTTCACACCCTACTAGACCTCCGCCAATCACAACAACCCGTTCACCTAATTCATTTTCTTTTCCTAATACATCCGTGCCAATATAAACATTGCTGCTTTCTACACCCTTAATCGGAGGGATAACTGGTTTTGCACCAACTGCAACAAAAACTGCATCTGGATTTTCTGCAAAAACCATTTCCGGTGTTGCTTCTGTATTTAGTTTTACTGTGATATCCTCTTTTTTGACTTGTGTTGTTAAATATTGCAAATATTCTTTCATATCTCGTTTGAATGACATTCCATCAACAAAACTGTTCAATTGGCCACCTAATTTGTCCCCTTTTTCATAAATGGTAACCTGATGTCCACGTCTTGCAGCTGTTACTGCAGCTGCCATGCCGGCAACTCCACCCCCAATAACGGACAGCTTCTGAGAAGCCTCTGGCGCTGGAATATCTCTCTTAAAAATACCAAAACACCATTCAGGATTCACCCTGCATTTCTGATCCCATGTTGCCAATGTTGCCATAGATACATCTTTGGCCTTGGCATCTCGACGTCCACCGTCCATACAATAATCACAATGCAGACAAGGACGAATGTCTTCCCGACGATTTTCTTTAATTTTTTTCACATAGTCAGGATCCGCAATCGCCTGACGCGCCATAACAATATAATCGACTGTTCCTTCCGCCAGCAACTGTTCAGCCAGTACCGGATCATGTACCTTACCAACGATACCCATTGGAATTTTAAGATTGACATGTTCCCGCAAATATTTTGCCGCTTTTACATGTGGTGCATCGGGAATGAAGTAAGTAGGTACCGAGTCCGTTCTCGCAGCAGAAGACCGGCGATGTCCTGTATTCAAGTGGAACATATCTACAACCTCTTGCAGGATTTCAATTTGAATCGCAGCATCTTCCAATGTTGTGCCTTCTTTTCCTGCTAAAGAATCATAGCCATTGAATCGCAATTCAATTGGCATGTCCCCGACCACTTTACGAATCCGTTCAATTACTCTCAATGGGAATCGGCAACGATTTTCAGCAGAACCGCCATATTCATCAGTTCTAAAATTCGTTAACGGGGAAAGGAAGTTATGCAATAAAAATCCCTGACCGCAATCAAGCATAATATAATCAAATTTCGCCCGTACTGCCATAATTGCCGCTTTTTCAAACAATCCCAACATATATTCCATATCATTTTCGTCCATGGATTTGCAAACTCGTCCTTGATATTCCAATTCGCTGGCACCATACATCACTCTGCCTGGCATGTCAGCCTGTGCTGCACCAGCATTGTAAATCGAAAGTGCTGTCTTACAGTCGTAGGCATGCACAACATTCTGCATGCCATGCAAATCCGAAAAGATAATCTGCATGCCATCCTGCGTATAATCTTCAAACGGAACGGAACGCGGATGTGCTGTGTCTCTGGGAATCTCGCAAGGCAAAACGACATTCGCAAAGCCGCCTTTAGCATAATCAGCATAATAATCAATCCCAGCTTTTGTTATCACGCCGTCTCTATCATATTGTGGCGGGCCCGAAAGAAACGGCCCAGTTAAGATTCTATTTTTAAACACAACTTGTCCTTCGCCTTTTCCAACAGTTAAAGGCGTAAAAAGATTTGGAAATTCTTTTTTATATGCAAATTTGTCCATAACTACACCTCATTTTTTGTTACACTGCATCATTATCTGAAAGCTGAATTCATTCCCGGATGAATAAATCACTAGTGATATCTTTCAATAATCATTTTAATAAACTCTCTTTGTCTTGTCCATTAGGCCTTCCTCATAATCCGTTATCAATAAAATTGATAACGGCATTAATATATGTCTTGCGTCTAACCAGAATTTGAAATATAATAAATACCAATATTATTTCTTTTTCACCTAGAAAAGAGGGGTCTTATGTACTTGGAGCAGCTTCGCTATTTCACAGAAGTTATCGAAACAAAATCAATGAATCGCGCTGCGCAAAATTTATACTTGTCGCAATCTACGCTGAGTACTGCAATTTCATCTCTTGAAAACGAATTAGGAGTCAAGCTGTTAAAGCGAAGCAATCAAGGAGTTATTGCTACAGAAATTGGAGAAAAGCTCTACCATGATATACAGCAAATATTCTATATTATAGATGCCTGGCAAAAATATCCATCATTAGAAATGAAATTGATGAATACTGTCAAGGTAGCCGTTACACCTACAATAAATAATGCGCGTATTAATCAGCTGATTACTATGCTGCTGCCACAAATCAATATGCGTTCTTACGATGTATATGGAGAATATATCTTATCTTCCATTCCCACAAGTGAATATAATATCGTTATCTCCTATTGCCTGGCACATCACAAAGAGCACTTACTTCAACTAGCCAAAAGAAATGGACTTCGCGTTTTAAAAATTGAGGATGATGAATTGGGGGTTTTGCTTTCTAAAAATGATCCTCTAGCAGAATATGATACCTTATCTATAAATGATTTAAAAAACAGACAGGTCACTCTTTTGAACGACGAGGAAAACGGTATTATTGAAAATCACTTCAAAAAATTTTTCAGCTTACCATTCTACCATGTTCGTAGCACAGAGCGTTTGATTGCTATGACCCTAAACGCAAGCTCTATCACTTTTTGTCCATTACAAAATTTTCTGGATGAATACTATATAAAAAACAATCTGCTTTTATGCAAGCCAATTGCGGATTTCAAAGTAAAAATTACTGCTTACATCGCATACATGAGAGATCCTTCTTACTTGAATTCAGCAGAGAAATTATTCATCTCCCATTTAGAGGAAATCTTCGGCTCACTTAATTAAAGATACCTGTACACACAGTGACAGATTCCTGTAGTTTTCTACCAGAACTTCTTTTTGTAGGGAAATGCTTTTTCCCGCTATAAAAAAACCTTCAAACTGAATATTTTTTCACATCAGCTTGAAGGTTTACACCATCTTTAACTTTCTTCTTTTTTCTACATTTATATTTCCATAGTACGCTCATACACAATTTGCCGCAAGATATTCTTTCAAATACTCAATAAACACTTTTGCAACCACAGACAATTGATGATTCTTTCTGGTAAAGTAACCAAAATTATAGATACATGTTTCATTTTCATCCTCAATGGGAATATACGCCAACCTTTCATCCTGATGTAAATTTTTTAATGGCAGCAATACCTTTTTGGAAATCCCCATTCCATTGTAAAGCATTTGATCATATACCAATTGATTGTTCAACGAAATCACCTGAGCACACTTTATTGCAGAGTTACTGGAAGTACGTATTTTTTCACTCTCCAAATCCGATTCATTATAACTCTTCGCCAGGAAAATCAAATAAGGATACTTTGTAAACACATCATCGGAAAGCACCGTTTCTGCTGCAATAGATAATTTTCGGCTAACTACACAATACAGCCGCGCACGATTCAGAATATGAAATGTATATGCTGAGGTATCATAAGTCCACTCACGGTTTTTAGAATTCCAGATATCATAGCAGAAAAGCAGTTCTTTCTTATCATCCTTCGCCAAACCTTGCAAACCATTCTTAACGCTTTCCACTATTGGATTTACATATACATTGGGATATTTTTTATGAAATTCACAAATAACCTGCGGAAAAAATTGGTCTATGGCATTTTGGCCGGTGAAAAATTCCAACATTCCATAATATGCATCATTTTTCGTATTAGATTTGTGAGAAAGCGCACTGAGCTCCTGTAAAAAACGCTTCCCGATTTCAATAAATCGTTTGCCTTCTTCCGTGAGCTCCACACCTTTGTTAGTGCGTTGAAATAGCAAGAGCCCCAACTCTTCTTCCAAACTTTTCACCGACAAACTCAATGCCGCTGTGGTAATGCATAATTTTTCAGCCGCTGCACTTAGAGAGCAATGCTCACTGATCTCTATCAGATATTTGATTTGTTCTGTACGCATAAACACACTCCTTTATACGCAGGCAGTTAAAATCTTATTACAAACGCACACAATTGCTTTTCTTCTCTTAACTTTAACATTATTCTTTCATATTCACACTATACTGTCAAGAGCAAAATCTCTCTGCCAGTACTCTCAAAATTTTTATCCGCACATACAAAGAACCCAAAACATTTATCGTATTGATGTTTTGAGTTCTTTGTATTTATTATATTTATTGTTACTGCATACAACTACTTCTGATACCTTAGAAAATGATACTGCCCCACAAAACAGTGAAAAGAATACACAATGGAATTAACATACAAGTACTGATTCCGCCATAAAAATAAACATCTTTTGGCCGTATCCAATCCTTATTGCTGAAGAGCATGGCCGAATAAGGAGAGGCAATCGGTGTTGCATAAGCAAGCTGTGAGAAGAAAATGCAACCAGCACAAATAGCCATCAGGTTTGCACCCACAGTATCAGACATGCTCACAGCAACTGACATCATGATAATAGCAACTGGTCCATTATTCATAAAGTTCGTTACAGCCATACACAGGAACAGAACCATAATGGTGAAGAAGACCGTACCATGACCTAAAGCCAGTGGTGAAATTACTTCTGCTAAACTCCCCTTAATTCCACAGGCATCGCTGGAAATAAATGTGGCCAACTGACTGATAAAGCCTACCATAATAACCATTTCCCAGGCAACAGAATTTTTCAAGGCTTTGCCCACATCAATCAATGGTTTTCCTTCTATATGGATCACGGACATCACCGCATATAACAATAAAACTTTCCCTGTATTACTAATCGAATTCAACACTACACACAACAAAGATTCCGCTGGTAAAATACTAGGCAAAAGCATCATAACCATCAAGATAACAAACAATATCAATACAAGTCTTTGCCGTAAATTCGTATGCAATTTATCCGTATTTACCAAAGTATGAATGTCTGCATCTTTTATAGCACTGACATCAATGCGGAAAATGAAACGCATCACTAAAATATATGCAGCAAATGTAAACAAAGCTCCCGGAACTACAAACCCCATAAATTGAGCATAATCTACTGAAAAACCGCTCATAGCGCTGAATGCAGAGCAGAGAAATAGTGCAGTCCCCAAAAAAGGAAACACAACTGCACTCATAGCACCAGCAATGGTTGTCCCAATAATTAAACAAGTGGGATAGGGATCATGTGCTTTCATCCCTGTAATTTCAGCAATTTTATAAATAATGCCCCAAATAAGCAGCATTGCAGCAAAACCGCCTATAATAATGCCAGAAATGTAGCAAGCCAGAATAATGATAAAAGAAAACAGCCATGGCCTACCTTGTAAAACCTTTCTGCTCAAAAGCCAATTTACTAAAAAATCATTCACACCACTCTGGTCCATTACATCAATCATGGCATACATGGCAACTAATAAAATTACCACTTCACTGCCAAAACAGCCTGTGGTCAATGCAGCGGGAGTCGTAACGCCGCTCAAAGATAGCGCAATAAACCCAACAAAACATGGCAACACAACCCCAATGCAAGACCACCCAAACAAAAGGCCAATAAACACACCTAGTACTTTCATTCCCAATTCTGTCATCTGTCCAAATACTGGAAGAAAGCCAATTCCAAACATAAACACTATCATAACAGCAACTTTCCCTAGATAAGCTGTATATCCCTGGTTAAGATTTTTTTGTTTCGTGTTCCCGGACATAAAAATCACCTCTCCACAGATTTATTATCTTCTTTTCCACTACCAACTTATAGAAATTGCAAAGCAGAAACTGCATTATGATACAAAATATTGGGCAGTACTTTTTCTTGTATTCCACAATGCAAATAATGCTGCAGAGCATCTACAATAGAAAGAATTGGATATGCCGAACCGAACATCAACTTGTCGCTGAGAAAGTAATTGGCCGCGTCCACATAGTCCCGCTGGCCGGGTGCATTCACCATATACATATCTGCACAGAGATAAATATTACGATAATTCAGCGCCAGACTGCAAGTTGGCACCACCCATGGCCACCCGCCATGTAAAAGTAAAAGCCTCAAATCAGGAAATGTTTGCGCTACATGCTCCATAGGTGCTGGCAAATAATAGGTCGCGTCTGCCGGATTACGCCCTCCATAAGTCATCATAATGGGAATTTGATTTTTCTGACAAAATTCATAAATAGGAAATGCGATTTCATCATCCACATACCAAGGCGTACCATAAATAGCGGGCTCCATAGCAATACCAACAGCAGGTCCGTCTAATACAAACCTTTGAATCTGCGCCAGATTGTATTCCCATCCATCATGGGGTTTTAATCCCGCAAAAGCCTTAAATCTTTCTGGATATGCCGCATTTAATTCAAAAATTACCTCATTGCCACAGATTTCTGTATTTCGCACCGCAAAATAACCACATTCTACAGCGCTTTCATCCATTTCTTGAATTAATTTCTCCATAGAACGCTTTTTTCCCGATTCGGGAAGTGCGCAATTATGCTGCGTTGCACAATTTTGCATGACGCCATTGGAAATTAACTCAAATAGAGAATCTTTCGCATATGCGCCAATAGGGGGCCTCAGTCTACAATCAATCACTTTCATAAATTTCTCCTCCTTCAAATATTGTATAAGAAATGATAATGAATTATATTTCTTGTTTATATTATAAATGATACGCATATTATTGTATATTTTGTCTTGTTTGCAAAATGACCTCCCGCATTAAATTTTATTTAATGCAAGCCAACAGCGCACTTCCTGTGAAATAGCGCGGCGGCATTTTTTCGCAAACAAAAATAACGGTACAGCTCCCTTTTACAGGATACTGTACCGTCATGTGTCCTTTTTATTTTCTCTGCTATTTCTGCAACACTGCTTTCATACGTGCAACTGCTTCTTGCGTGTTTTCTCTATCCCCAAACGCAGTCAGCCGGAAAAAGCCTTCTCCATTGCTGCCAAATCCTGCGCCTGGCGTCCCTACTACATTAGCCTTTTCCAAAAGAAAGTCAAAAAATTCCCAGGACCCCATGCCATTAGGGCATTGCAGCCAAATGTACGGTGAGTTCACGCCGCCGGTGTACCAAATGCCCAACTCATCCAAAGCCTGCGCGATAATTTTCGCATTCTCTTTATAATAGGCAATGGCTTCATGAATCTGTTTCTGCCCCGCTTCCGTAAATACTGCCTCAGCGCCTCGCTGTACCACATAAGGCACACCGTTAAACTTTGTAGTCTGGCGGCGCAGCCATAATTTGTTCAAGCTTTGTCCGCCCCGCTCCAACTCCATGGGCACCACGGTGTAACCGCAGCGCGTTCCAGTAAAGCCCGCCGTCTTAGAGAAAGAGCAAAATTCAATGGCGCATTTACGCGCACCCTCTATTTCAAAAATACTACGCGGCAGGCTTTCATCCGCCACAAATACTTCATAAGCAGCATCAAAAAGAATCACCGCATCATTGGCAAGGGCATACTCTACCCACGCTTTCAACTGTTCTTTACGATAGACAGCGCCAGTAGGATTATTCGGTGAGCACAAATAAATAATATCTGCATGGATTGAATCATCGGGCATTGCCAAAAAGCCATTGCTGACATTGGCATCCATAAATTTTACTTCGCGGCCTGCCATCACATTGGTATCCACATAGACGGGATAGACAGGATCAGGAATCAACACCACATTTTCTTTGGCAAAGATATCTAAGATATTCCCTACATCGCTTTTTGCACCGTCGCTGATAAAAATTTCATCGGCATCCAATTTTACATTGCGTTTCCCATAATAAGCCTGCAACGCTTCTTTCAGAAAATCATACCCCTGCTCTGGACCGTACCCATGAAAATGTTCTTTAGTTCCCATTTCATCTACCGCTTTGTGCATAGCTTCTGTCACTGCGCCGCACAAGGGAATGGTGACATCGCCAATCCCCAGCTTAATCACCTTTTTATCAGGATGAGCAGCCTGGTATTCCCTTACTTTTCTATTTACTGTAGCGAACAGATAACTGTCCTTCAGTTCAAGATACTGTGCATTGATTTTCATAGAGATACTCCCTCCGTTTTTATATACCGGTTTTTGTTGTTTCCGCTTCCAAATTGCCCAGCCGATGTTATTTGTTTTCCAACGCTGCTCGAATAAGCTGACGGAACAACGGATGCGCATGATTTGGTCTGCTCTTGAATTCTGGATGATACTGTACCGCTACATAAAACCGATTGGCTGGTATCTCCACCGCTTCCACCAAATGTCCATCTGGACTGGTACCGGTAATGACAAGTCCCTCTGTCTCAAACTGTTGACGATAAGCATTATTAAATTCATAGCGGTGACGATGCCGTTCCTGTACCAAATTCGTCCCGTAAGCAGCCGCCAGCAAAGAACCCTCCTTCACCGCACAAGGATAAGCACCTAAACGCATGGTACCACCTTTAGGCAAATTTCCCTGTTGGTCAGGCATTAAATCAATCACATTGTGGGCACCATTGGGCGAAAATTCGCTGGAATTGGCATCCCCGATGCCCAACACATTGCGGGCAAATTCAATCACCGCGACCTGCATACCCAAGCAGATGCCCAAATAAGGCACATTATGTTCTCTAGCATACTGAGCAGTAATAATCTTTCCTTCCACGCCTCGGTCTCCAAATCCGCCAGGTACCAGAATTCCATGGCAATTTTTCAACCTTTCTGCCACTGTTTCTGTTGTAATCTCTTCAGAATCAATCCATTCAATATCTACCACAGCGCCATTTTCATAACCGCCATGATGTAAGGCTTCTGCTACAGACAGATAGGCATCATGCAACTTCACATATTTTCCTACTAAGGCAATGCGCACAGTCTTTTCCCGTTGCGCAATCCGTTTCAGCATGTTTTCCCACTCTGTAAGATCAGCAGCAGGCAAATCCAATTTCAATTCCCTGCACACAATATCCGACAAGTGGTTCTTTTCCAACATAATTGGCGCCTCATAAAGCACCGGTACCGTCATATTTTCAATCACACAATCTGGTTTTACATTGCAGAACATGGCAATCTTCTGCATGATAGACTGATCAATGGGCTCATCACAGCGGGCAATGATAATGTCTGGAATAATCCCCATAGAACGCAGTTCTTTCACGGAATGCTGCGTTGGTTTTGACTTGTGCTCACCAGAGCTTTTAATAAATGGAATCAACGTTACATGCATAAACAGGCAATTATCCCGCCCCACCTCCAAGGATACCTGCCGAATTGCTTCCAAAAACGGCTGACTTTCAATATCTCCGGTCGTTCCGCCGATTTCCGTAATAATCACATCCGCATTGGAAGTCTTTCCTACACTGTAGATAAAAGATTTAATTTCATTGGTGATATGAGGAATCACCTGTACCGTTTCCCCCAGATATTCGCCATTGCGTTCTTTGGTGAGGACATTCCAATATACCTTTCCCGTCGTCAGATTGGAATACTTATTCAAATCCTCATCAATAAAGCGCTCATAGTGACCTAAATCCAAATCTGTCTCCGCTCCATCTTCAGTCACATATACCTCGCCATGCTGATAGGGACTCATCGTACCAGGGTCCACATTGATATAAGGGTCCAACTTTTGCGCAATTACCTTCAACCCTTTCGCCTTTAACAGCCTCCCCAGTGAAGCTGCGGTGATGCCTTTTCCCAAACCGGATACCACGCCGCCGGTTACAAAAATATACTTGGTACTCATTGCTTGTCCTCCTTTTGATATGGAACCTACTTGCTCTCTATTCATTTTTTCTTTTTACTCACGCTGCCATACTGTACAGGTTGTCTAATTTTCGTATGTACTGATAATACCTTCTGCCACCTCCCGCCGGGTAATCCGCAAATCCATTGCCTGCTTTTCAATATAGCGGTGGGCTTGTGGCTCTGTCATTTTCAACACTTGTATCAGCACCAGCTTTGCCCTGTTCAGAAGATTGGCATCCTGAATTTGCCGCTGCAGCTTTTCCTTTTCCGCCAGCAACTGTTCTTTTTGTTTCTGCTGCAACAAAATGCATTGCAGCAATTGTAAAAAGATCACCCGCTTCACCGGTTTAGCTAATAGATAAATGCCCATCTTTCCAATACGCTCCCGTATCGCATCAGCATGCTCCGCCCTTGCCAGTAAAATAACCGTCGTCCCTTGCTGATATGCCAATCGCGCAACACCCTCGCCATATTCATCTGTGAGCGGCGCACTGATCACTGCCAGTTCAAAGGATTGACTCTCCAAAAAACGCCGTGCATCTAATCCTGTATTGGCTTGTACGATTTTCGTAAGACCCATCTCTCCAAGCAACTGCTGCAGCAACTGTTGTCCCTGCTCAGTACCCGCAACTGTAAGAATTTGTTCCATGCAGCAATCCCCCTTTGAACCAGTTCACCCAGCGTAGAAAATCATAAACGGCTGTACAAACAGCACAGCCGACCTCACAAACAATTTTTACTTTATACAGTTTAGTCATCTTCCCCCAAACTGTCAATTTGTTTCCGTGATGTATACTGTGTATTTTGACAGCGCAATCACACTTCTTTCCGTTCTCAATCATCCTCATTACTCTTAATTATGTAGCATTTCACCGCAGAATGCAATACTTACAAAATGTCGCGTAATCTAAAAACAGACAATACTTCACGAAAGCATTGTCTGTTTATCTGCGACTTTATTATTTTTACTGCATCCTTGCGATTACAGCCTTGGTAAAGTCTTTGCATCCCAATGTGCCGCCCAATTCGCCGGTCATTTGTCCGGCAGCGAAGCAAGCGGCCACAGCGTCCTCGATACGCTGTCCCTCTGCTTTCATGCCCAAATGTTTCAGCATCATTGCAGAAGATAAGATTGCGGACGTCGGGTTGGCCAGATCTTTGCCGGCAATATCCGGTGCAGAGCCATGTACCGCCTCGAAAACTGCCACGCCTTCGCCGATATTGGCGCCTGGGGCCACGCCCAGACCGCCCACTAAGGCGCTGCCCAAATCGGAAATAATATCGCCGTACAGGTTGGGCGCTACCAACACATCATATGCATAGGGATTCAGCGCCAAATCCATGCAGGCAGCGTCAATAATTTTATCCCCGAAAGCAATTTCAGGATACTCTGCTGCGATTCCACGGGCGCAATTTAAAAATAAACCGTCCGTAAGTTTCATAATGTTGGCTTTGTGGATGGCTGTCACTTTCTTCTTCCCGTTGGCTTTGGCATATTCAAAGGCATATTTCACAATGCGGTCGCTGGCTTTTTTGGTGATCACTTTCGTCGCCTCTGCTCTGCCTTCGTCCACCTGTTTTTCTATTCCAATGTATAATCCTTCTGTGTTTTCTCTTACAATGGTCAAATCAATATTCTGATATAAGGATTTTACGCCTTCAAAGGAGCGCAAGGGACGCAGATTCACATATAAATCCAAGCGTTTGCGGATTTCCACGTTTACACTACGGAATCCTTTTCCCACAGGAGTTGCTGTAGGCCCTTTCAGCGCTACGCCATTGCGGGAGATGCTTTCCAATACCGCATCGTCAATGGGTTTCCCGTATTTTTCAGCCGCCTCTGCACCGGCTTCCTGTACTTCCCATTCTACCGGTGCGCCGGAAGCCTCTACAATCGCTTTTGCCGAAGCAATGACTTCTTTTCCAATGCCATCGCCGTAAATCAGTGTAATTGTCTGCATGATGCAACCTCTTTTCTATCTTCTTTTTGTTATCTTTATGCTTTTTTGCTACCCATCGGTTTTATTTGCTATCCTTCGCCTGTTCTGCACAATAAGGACATCTGCTTGACTGTCTTTTGCGTTGTGGACTGCGTCCACCGCTTCAAGAACAGTCCTGCGCAGCTGTTCATATTGACACAGAATTTTGGCGAAGGTAGCGGGAGGAATAAAAACCCATAAAAGGGTAGTGAGTGTTTTGTTCCCTGTTATCAGTTTAAGTGAAGGAGCTTCCCTCTGATTTTACACTCTGAAAAAAGTTTTGCTTCCGTTCAATATGACAACGTAGCTTCGCACATCGTCGTGCTACGCAATTTTTTCTATCCTAAGCGCAGGATTTTTTTGTCTGGCTAGGCGGCTTTTCATTTTCCGAGCGACGCTTAAAGTACGTTTTTCTTCCATGTAGAAACCTTCGCGTTCTTCCGCCTTATGCCAATGGCATAGGAAAATTTTCGCTTGACAAGGCACAGAAAAATTTGTGAAGTGACGCGTACTTAAGGTACGCGAGCAAACAAATTTTTCTGCAACACAGTCAAACGGAAATTTAACATGCCATTTACTTAGCCATTTTGATGGAAGTCAACAACCCCCCCGCCAACAACAACCCTTCCTGTCTGTCTCCCAATTCAATCTTTAGGGCAATGGTATCGCCGGTTGTCTTGTTGATGACTGTCACATTGCCGGCTTTAATCTGCGCAAGCAAGCCCTGAAAAGCAAGCTCGTCACCTTCATGAATTTTTTCATAATCAGCCGCATTGGCGAACACCAATGGAATAATGCCGTTGTTGACCAGATTTTGTTTATGGATGCGAGCAAAGGACTTGGCAATCACAGCCTTTACGCCCAGATACAATGGCGCCAGCGCAGCGTGTTCTCTGCTGGAACCCTGTCCATAGTTTTCTCCTGCTACAATAATGCCACCGCCGTTGGCCTTGGCTTTGGCCGGGAATTCCGCATCACTGGGGGTCAGACAATAATCAGCTAAATGCGGAATATTGGAACGATAAGGCAACAGCGACGCATTTGACGGCATGATATGGTCTGTGGTGATGTTGTCCTCCAAGACTGTCAACACTTTGGCACTAAAGGCATCCTGCGGCGGCACAGCAGCCGGTACGCCTTTGATGTTTGGCCCTTTCACCAGTTCGGTCTTACCGATGTAGTCCTCATTGGGCGCAATCAGCAAATTGTCGTCAATTTCAAATTTTTCCGGTACCTTTGCTTCGGCAAATACTTCAATGCCGCTGGGGTCGGTAATTACTCCGGCTAAAGCGGAGGCAACAGCTGTCTCCGGACTTACCAAATACACATCGGCCGATTTGGTACCGCTGCGGCCGTAAAAATTGCGGTTAAAGGTACGCAGGGATTTGCCATTGTTGCAGGGAGCCTGCCCCATGCCAATGCAAGGACCGCAGCCACATTCCAAAACACGAGCGCCGGCTTCTAAAAAGATAGAGAGCAGTCCATCATCCGCCAGCCGTTTTAAAATTTGCCGAGAACCTGGTGAGATCACCAAAGAAATATTTTCGTTCACTTTTTTGCCTTTTAACAGCATCGCACACTTAGCCAAATCCAGATAAGAGGAGTTGGTGCAGCTGCCGATGGCTACCTGCTGAATCACTTCGCCGGCCAACTCGCTGACCTTGACGACTTTGTCCGGGCTATGGGGACAGGCCACCAAGGGAACCAGTTCATCCAGATTTACTTCGATAGTTTTCAGATAGGCAGCGTCTGCATCCGCCGACAAAGGCTGGTAAGCGTCCTCTCTGCCCATGGATTTCAAAAATTCTCTTGTGATTTCATCACTGGGGAAGATAGACGTGGTAGCGCCCAGCTCTGCCCCCATATTGGTAATCGTAGCCCGTTCCGGTACACTCAAGTTTTTTACACCGGCTCCAGTATATTCATATACTTTGTTTACGCCGCCCTTTACTGTTTCCTGCTGCAAAACATACAAAATAATATCCTTTGCCGATACGCCGGGACGCAATTTTCCTGTGAGACGCACTTCTATCACTTCCGGCATCTGAATATAATAACTCCGGCCTGCCATCGCAGCAGCTACGTCTACGCCACCAGCGCCAATGGCCAGCATACCCAAACCGCCTGCGGTAGGCGTATGGCTATCTGAGCCGATTAAGGTATCACCCGGTACGCCAAAACGTTCCAGATGTACCTGATGGCAAATACCATTGCCTGGCTTGGAGAACCAAATCCCATAATTTTTTGCTGCACTCTGAATAAACAAATGATCGTCAAAGTTTTCCGGCCCTGCCTGCAGCATATTATGGTCAATATAAGCTACGGACAATTTTGTCTTTACCCGGTCGATGCCCATTGCTTCCAATTCCAAATATGCCATTGTACCAGTAGAGTCCTGCGTCAATGTCTGATCAATTTTCAAACCAATCTCCGTGCCTGCTTTCATTTCTCCGTCTGTAATATGACGGCTGATAATTTTTTCTGTTAAGTTAGCCACGATCTCCACAACCTCCCGGAATAATAATATCTTTCAAATCTGCATTTTTTCCTGTACGGATACTTACAATAAATTTACCAACCAAGAAATGCATTTCACAGTCGCTGATGGCCGTATTTCGTCCGCTGGCATACTGATTGTCAATCCATTCTTTAATTTTGTGTACCAACGGATCCTGCTTCGTAATCTTTTCATTGTCCAAAAAGCCATATTCTGCGTTAATCCAGGCTGCAATCCCCGCATTCCCGGAAAATTGATTGATGGCAATACGAATGGGACGATTGAACACTTTATTGGTATCCACAGAATTATAAATATCTTCATGCTTCAACAAACCGTCAGCATGAATTCCCGCTTTTGTCGCATTAAAATCTTCACCCACAAAAGGTGTTTTTGGCGGCACGCTGTAGCGAAATTCCCGCTCAAAATAGCGGGCAATTTCTGTAAGTGCGTGGAAATTTAACGGATTCTTTGGCTGCTTCAGCTGTGTATATTCTACCAGCATAGCCTCCAACGGCGTGTTTCCTGTACGTTCACCAATACCCAAGAGGGTGGTACTGATACTGGATAATCCATGCAGCCAAGCTGCCGTAGAATTGGCTACTGCATAATAATAATCATTATGTCCATGCCATTCCAACTGCGTAGCATGTACATTCGTTTCTTCTTTTACATGATGTACCAATGCGGGCACACTGCGAGGAATAGCCAACCGCGTGAACGGTTTCCCCACACCCAATGTATCACACAAACGGAATTTGATCGGAACACCGGCATCTTTCCCCATCTCATCTAATGCTTTAATCAACGGAATTACAAAACCGAACACATCGGCACGTGTGATATCTTCCAGATGGCAACGGGGACGAATCCCTTTTTCCAAAATATCAGCCGCTGCTTTCAAGTACATGTCAAATACTTCCCGACGGTTCTTATTTAACTTCCCAAAAATATGATAATCGGAACAGCTCATCAATACACCGGTTTCCTTAATACCCATACCAGCTGCTAACGCAATATCATTGGGCAGTGGGCGAATCCACGTCGTCACCTGTGGGAATTCATAATCTAAGGCCAAGCAACGCTCAATTGCTTCACGATCCCGCTCATTATAAATAAAAAACTCACTCTGACGAATGATACCGTTGCCGTTATCCATCAGGTGCATGTAGGTAAAAATATCCTCAATCTGTTTTGGCGTGAAGGATTCCATTGATTGCTGGCCATCACGAAATGTCGTATCTGTTACCCAGATTTCTTCCGGAATGTCATAGGGATAGGTGCCTTCTATAAATACATCCTTTGGGAAATCATCATATGGGAACGTTTCTTTGTACAACCGCGGCTCGTCCACCTCAATGGCACCTTTTGCAGTAAATATATCCATGAGTTCCTCCTTCGTAATAAAAAACGCCAAGAAAAGCAGCGTTGTACATCATGCTACATTTTTTGACGTCAATGTTAGTAATACCATTCTCTGCTATCGCCCATTATACTGGAAAAATACTATTTGCACAATAGATTTTTCATCTATATACTGTATACAAAGTCCACTTATTTCCCTTTTTATAGCCATTTCCCCTCTTTTTCAAAAAAAGTGTCCTGAAGAAGCTAATGGTTCCGGTCTTATTAGGCTCAAACAGCAGAAAATTGTGTCGCAGCATAAAAATAAATTTTTCATAGATACTGCACAATTTCCATAGAGAGCTAGAACAAACTCTTAATAATATCCAGTCCTGCAATCACAGTACCCAGAGAACTGCCTATATTGGCCATAATAACGATAAGCAGTGTGCGCAAAAATCGATTATGAAACAATCCCTTGATGCTAAAAATATCATTTGAAATATTGCTCACATCTTCAACCTTCGGCTTTCGAATATGAGCCTCCATCAACCCTGCAAACCAACCGCAAGCCAACATCGGATTCAAGGAGGAAATTGGCGCCACAACAAAAGCCGTGAGCACACTCAACGGATGTCCCAACATGATCGCTGTAAATAACGCTGCCAACGTGCCATTCCAAAGTACCCAACTAAGAATCTGCTCCAAGCCTGTCTGTGTACTCTGGGTAAAGCCATAAAGAATTAAAACAATAATCGCAATAGGGATTGCCCAACCTATTACCTTCATCGTTTTCCCTGCCGCTGGTACTGTGGTAATTTCCTGCATATTCTGTTCTTTGAAAATTTCTTCTTTTACGCCGGCTACGTGACCACCACCCAAAATTGCTACTACTTTCTTGCCCGGTGCATGTTTAATCTTGTTCGCCAAATGCTGGTCCCGTTCGCACAAAAGAATATCGCCGATTTTAGGGAATTCTTCCTTCATATTGGCCATCGCGCCTTCCAGCATATCCTTTTGCAGCAAATTAGCGATTTCCTCATCTGTAATCTCATTTTCTTCCTCATCATCTAAGGCAAAAAATAAATTCAACAGTAGTTCAAATTTCTCTTTGAGCGTCATCTTACGCCAAATACGCATAAAGGTCGTCTGAATGCTGCGGTCTGCCAGTACTAGTTGCGCACCGGTTTCTTCTGCCGCCTGAATCCCCTGAAGCATTTCCTGCCCCACATCTGTACCCAACTGATCGGCTAATTTTTTCTGATAAGAGCCCAAAACCAAATTGGCCAACATAAAGCCAACCTTTTTTTCTTTGATAACCTCTACCAAATCTGTATCTGACCATTCCTTGGGATTTTTTATATTTTGATAACGGTCTTCATCTAATTCCACGCAAATACTGTCTGGCTGCTCTCGGTCTATTACTTCCTTCACCAACTCCGCGCTGGCCTTAGACACATGGGCCGTGGCAATTAGAATAATTTCTTTGTCCTGATATTGGACACGGGTAATATGTTCTTCGTCGCTCATTGATTGCGTCCCTTCTTTTAATTTGGAAAACTTTCATGCATTGCTTTCTAAATTATAGCCTTTTACGAAATATCATGCAACTATTTTCCTAATTACGCGGTCTTTGAATGAAAATCCTTTTTTGCCAGATAAACTATTTAGAAAACATTCCAAATCAACCCCACACCGTATTGTCTATTGACCTCGTTTTATCACAGAGTTTGATTCTGCTTGATTTGTTCTCCATCACCCAAGCTACAGAACGTATCATGCAGGCGCATGTTCTACAATAACATCTGCCACCTGAACAGGAATTACTTTTTGTAAATCAGTCAAAGGCAATTCTACCTGATATCCAATCTTTCCTGCGCTAAACATAATCGTATCATATGCGGCAGCAGTTTGATGAATGACTGTGTGAAACTGCTTTTTCATTCCAATGGGCGAACAGCCGCCATGCACATATCCGGTAAGCCCCAACAGCTCCTTGGATTTCAGCATCTCAATGGATTTTTCTCCCACTGCAGCCGCCGCTTTTTTTAAATCCAACTCTTCCAGTACTGGCACCATGAATACATAATGCGTTTTAGATTTGCCTGTGGTCACCAAGGTCTTAAATGCTCTGTTGGGGTCCTGATGTAGCGCTTCCGCCACCTCGGCACCACTGATCGCTCCTGTATCAGCATAACAATGATGACTGTATGCTACTTTCTTTTGGTCTAGTACGCGCATCACATTCGTTTTCATTGTGGATTTTTCCGCCATATGTTACTCCTTCCTTTTATCACTACACTTTCATTTACACGTTTGTCATAGCCCCATTATCATAGCATGTTTTTTCTCTATCGGCTATGTTCTTTTTTATATTTTTCTTATCTGCTTGATAATTCATATTATTTTGTTTAAAACGCTTCTATTGCGGCAACACTAACAACAGAAAGAGGTGTTGTGACATGCAAAGAAGAAAAGCAATGATTGTGCTGGTTTTGCTGGCATTATTTATTTTCGTTTCCAATATGGAATTCGCTACCCAAATTGATTCTGACAGCCTGATTCGCATTCACGTACTTGCCAACAGCGACAGCCAGGCAGACCAGGCTTTGAAGCTACAGGTAAAAGATGCCGTGGTAACCTATTTAAAACCGCAGCTAGAGCAATCCTGCTCGATAGCAGAAAGTCGACAAATCATCCAGCGCAGTCTGCCTCAAATCGAGCAAATTGCACAGCAAACGCTGCAGCAACAACATAGTGGTTATCAAGTGACACTGCAATACGGCCGCTTTGATTTTCCTATCAAATACTACGGCAGTTTCAGTCTGCCTGCCGGCAACTATGAAGCCCTGCGTATCCTGATTGGCGAGGGACAGGGGCATAATTGGTGGTGCGTACTGTTCCCGCCCATGTGTTTTACGGACAACGATGCATCTTCATCGGGTAAATATACAGACCAAACGCCGGAAAAAAAGGTAGTCATAAAATTCAAAAGCGCAGAGCTGCTGAAAAAATGGACAAACCATGAAAAGGATACAAAAGACACTTCTAAACTGTCACAGAAAGGACCCAATAATCAATAACGCCGTGTTCCTGTAAAATAGCTTGCAGGATATGCGTTTTTCATACTGTCCCCCCTACCGGATATTTTCCGGATAAATATAAAAAACAACCGGTTTTTATCACCGGTTGTTTTTGTTTTATTATTCAGCAGCTGCAACTTTTTTAGCAACTACTTCACGACCTTTGTAATAACCGCAGGAAGGGCAAACTCTGTGCGGCAATTTTACTTCATGGCACTGTGGGCATTCCATTGTGCCAGCAGCGGTCAACTTAGACCATGCAGTTCTTTTTCTTCTTGTTCTAGCTTTCGATCTTTTACTTGGTGCTACACCCATTCTTTACACCTCCTCAGCTTCCTTCAATTTCGCCAAAATGGCTAAACGAGGATCTACCTCATGCAAATCGCAATCGCATTGACCTTGATTTAAATTTTTTCCACACTTTGGACATAATCCGCGGCAATCATCCTTGCACAGAACTTTCTGCGGCAACTCTGCCAATATACTTTCCCGAACGATGTCCGTGATGTCCAAAGTATCGTTATCATAGATAAAATACTTTTCTTCCACTTCACCAACAGCTAAATGGGAAAAAAGCGATACATCCTTCGCATAGAGCAATTGCTCCGCAAAACTGCAATTCACCGGAACTGTTACCGGCTCCAAGCAACGGCAGCAAAGGCCTTTTACAACAGTACGAGCTTCGCCACGCAATGCCAAAAACTTTCCTTCATGATCAATCTCCGCGTCGACTGTCAACGGCTCTGCCAACTGCCAGTCAATATCCATCAAGTCAATCTGTTCGTTTTCCGCATGGTAGCTTTCTCGACTGCCCTTGACACTGCGTACCCTACTGATATCCAATTCCAAAGTCAATTTTGCCACTCCTTCATCAGAAGCACTGTCAAATGCAATCACTACTTAACCTTTTTAATTATATATATCGTGTAGAGGATTGTCAAGAAATATTGAATAAGATTTTCTAGGTTTGACACAAATCCGCCTCTTATACCCTTTTTCACTTTTTACTCTTCATCCTCTTTTTCTTATATACTTGCATTCAGGCACAAACTGCATTAAAATGCTAATAAATCTTTTTTACGGGACGGCGAATTTTTTATGCAGGTTACTGGCATTGTTGCAGAATATAATCCCTTTCACAATGGTCATCTATATCATATCGAGCAAACGAAGACACTTCAGCAAACCGATGGTATCGTTGCCGTAATGAGTGGAAATTTCACACAGCGAGGCACCGCTGCTATTTTTGATAAATGGACACGGGCAAAAATGGCCCTTTCCTGCGGTGTTGATTTAGTTTTGGAGCTGCCCACAGCATTTTCTGTGCGTAGCGCCGGTTATTTTGCCTCTGGCGCAGTACAAACCCTCGCCGCCACCGGCGTGGTGCAAACACTCTCCTGTGGCGTAGAGAGTCAACAAATTGACGTTTTACAACAGTTAGCGCAATTTTTGTCTCAAGAACCTCCCCATTTTCAAGCTGCATTGCAGCAACATTTGCAGCTGGGGCTTTCTTATCCGGCTGCCCGCCAAAAAGCTCTGGAACAGCTACAAATTGACGGTGCGCAGTTGCTGCAATCCCCCAACAATATCCTGGCGCTGCATTATTTACAGACCATTCAACAAGAGCACTTGCCCATGGAGCCTCTGTTAATCAGCCGCAAAGGTACATATCATGATGACAAAGTTCCGCCAATCAGTCAGGGCTTTGCCAGTGCTTCTGCGGTACGCAAATTACTGTTGGAGGAACAATCCCTATGGCAGACGCAGGTCCCAGGACCAGTGACAGATATTATTCATCGACAAATACAGCAGGGATATCTGCCTATGCAAAATGAACAATTTACACAGATATTATTCGCCCTTTTGCGCCGCAGCACACCAGAAGAATTGCGCCTTATTTTAGAAATGCAGGAAGGGTTGGAAAACCGCATTTACTCTGCTGCCCAACAAACTGATACGTTAGAAGAATTGTGCTACGCTGTCAAATCCAAACGCTACACCTATACCCGTATTCAACGCACCCTGATTCATCTGCTTTTGAACATGACACAGCAAATGGACTGGCATACGCCTCAATATTTACGGGTGCTGGGCTTTAATTCAACCGGACAGAAAGTTCTCAAAGAAATGAAGCGGAAAGCACAGTTGCCTATACTGATTCGTCCCGCGCGACAGCGACGGCAATTGTCTGAAACAGGACAACAAATGTTAGCTCTGGATTGCCGTGCAACCAATCTTTACACAATGGGATACGCTCTCTCTTTTTTGCGCAAAACCAATTTAGATTTTCTTCGCGGGCCTGTACAGGTCTAATCTGCAGATTTTCCGCATATAAAAAGCTCAGGTGATTATTCATGAAACGAATCTCTGAGCTTTTTTTCTTATTGCTTATTCTGCTGGCCACGTTGGCTATGTTATGCTATCCCCAGGCGGCTTATGATGGCGCGTGCCGTGGTCTGGAAACCTGGATTACCCACCTTTTGCCCTCGCTGCTGCCTTTTTTCATCGCCGCAGATTTGTTGCTCTCTTTAGGTTTTGTACGCTTTTTAGGCGTACTCTTAGAGCCTGTTATGCGGCCTTTGTTCCGTCTGCCCGGTGAAGCGGGGTTTGCTGTAGCATTAGGCTTTACTTCCGGCTTTCCCATGGGGGCCATTCTCACCGCTTCCCTGAAAGAGCAATCCCTCTGCACACCGCAGGAGGCCGCCCGCTTAGCTGCTTTTACCAACAACTCCAGTCCATTGTTTCTGCTCATCTCCGTCCCGCTGTCTATGCTGCACCAACCACAGTTGGGTGTGCTGTTATTGTCCGCCCATTATCTTGCCAATCTCACCATCGGTATTTTATTGCGCTTTACCGCAGAACCCTGCCGACAAGCTATCGTGCCCCGCAGACTATTGCGCACAGCTATTTCGCAACTCCAGCAATATCAGGCTGCGCATCGCCAATCCTTCGGTGCGCTCTTGGGGCAGGCAGTACAAAAGGGATTGGACAGTATCATCAAAATCGGAGGTTTTGTACTATTATTTTCTGTGTTGCTTTCTCTGCTGCAAGCCAGCGGATTGCTAAATATTCTGCAAACTTTTTTTGCAGCTCTGCTGAAATTACTGCATCTGGACCCTCAACTTTCTACTGCTTTGAGCGCCGGTCTGTTGGAAATGACATTGGGAGCTAAGTTTGCCGCAGAGTGCCAGACAGACTTATTGCAACAACTCATGGTCATCAGCTTTATTTTGGGTTGGAGCGGACTCTCCATTCAAGCACAAGTCAATAGCATTTTAGCAGGTCAACAAATTTCTTCCCGCTTGTACTGTCTTTGCCGACCATTGCAAGGATTGCTGGCTGCTGTATATATTCCTTTTCTTACAGTGTTGTTCCCACATATTTTTTCTGTAAATGTGTGGCAGCAACTGTATCCTGCCGCTGGCAATCTACCTTATTATCTGCTCTGGTTTTTCCCGTTGTGGGCTTTCGCCATTCTGCTGTGCTTATCCGTGCTTTTCCGTTTAGTTTCTCGCCTTCTCGCAAGGCCACCCCTGTTCAAATAAAAATCTTATAGTGCTCTCACAATATTACAGTCATCACGGCAAATGCATTCTCCTTTCTCAAAGATTCAAAAAATTCTATTGACAGAAAAAAAGTTATTGCAAACAGAAAATAACTGTAACATTTTCGTTCTTGGTTCATCTTAGCAAAAAAGAGAAAACCATAAAAACCGGCGCGACATAAACCGCGCCGGTTTTTATGAACACTTCGCTTACTCCATATGAGCCCCTGCCTAATGCGCTGATCCCTTGGCAGTTTTTTTTCAGTTACATTACAAAACAGTTTTTATCTCCCCATCAACCGGTCCCATAGATGTTCCGCCTTACGGCCGGCTGATTTTACCATATGGCGCAGTTTTCTTCTATTGACATCCATATCTGTTTCCTCCTATTCTCTAAAAAGTGACTTCTTTCACTTCATCCAGCGAACCATCCTCTACAATGCGGAAACACTGAATTCCCTGTTTATGCACTGCAAATTCATAATAGCAGCTCCAACAATAAAATTGGTTGGTACCTACACGGCCCACTGTCGTGCTATGACAGTAAGGACAACGAATCATTTTGCTCACACTTCCTTCTCTTTTAGAATAACCTGTTTTTCAAAATTAATCCCGCCATGTGCTGGGAATTGAGAACATTACAACAGCGTTTCTTTTTATTTTTTGAGTATTTCAGTATATCGGATTTTTATACCGTCTATAGTATTTACAAACCTTTTCCACTTTATGCCTAAAAAAATTTTTGTCACATTTTTTTATTTCTATAAAATCAGAACCAAAAAGTACGATGTAAATATGCGCTAAAGCATAAAAACCTCCGCTGCAAAGAATTGCAACAGAGGTTTTGCGTTCTTTAAATTTTATTGTGTTTTTATACTCAATCCACAACAGGACCTGCCTGCACTACAAAATTCGGCGCTGATTCAAAGCGGGCAAAATTGTCAATAAATTTTTGACCCAACATTTTTGCCTGTTTCATATAAGCATCTTTGTCAAACCACAAATTCATCGGGTTCAAAATTTCCGCATCAATGCCAGGACAACTTTTCGGCATAAATACTTTGAATACAGGATGCTGTTCAAATTCTACATTTTCCAGATCGCCATTCAGTGCAGCACTTACCAGTGTTCTGGTGTAGGACAGCTTAATCCGATTGCCAATACCATACGGACCGCCTACCCAGCCTGTATTTAACAAATATACATTTACATTATATTTCTCAATTTTTTCAGCCAACATTTTTGCATATACCATAGGATCTAATGGCAAGAACGGTTCGCCAAAGCATGTAGAGAAGGTTGCCTGCGGTTCTGTTACGCCCCGTTCGGTACCTGCCAATTTGCTGGTATAGCCGCTAAGCAGATGGTACATTGCCTGTAAGGTATTCAATTTCGCAATAGGCGGTAATACGCCAAAAGCGTCAGCTGTCAGGAAAATAACTGTTTTTGGAATCCCGCCGCGACCATTCAACTGCGCATTGGGAATATATTCTATCGGATAAGCTGCACGAGTATTTTCTGTCAAATTCCCGTCATAAAAATCTACTTTACGGCTGTTCGGGAAAAACTCTACGTTTTCCACTACAGAACCAAATTTAATTGCATCAAAAATTTCCGGTTCCTGTTCTCTATTCAAGCGAATTGCTTTGGCATAGCAGCCACCTTCAATGTTGAATACCCCGCTGTTGGACCAGCCGTGTTCATCATCACCGATAAGTTTACGGGCCGGATCGGCGGACAAAGTTGTTTTGCCTGTGCCGGATAAACCAAAGAACAATGCCACATTACCGCTTTCCGGGTCCATATTGGCAGAGCAGTGCATAGACAATACATTACGCTGAGGCAGGAAATAATTCATAGACGAAAAAATTGCTTTTTTCATCTCTCCGCAGTAGCTGCTGCCCACAATGAGAATGAGACGTTTCTCTAAATCCAAAATAATTGCAGCGTCAGAATTTACACCATCTATTTCAGGATCACACTTAAATCCAGGTGCGCAAACCATGTGCAGTTCCGGCACATAGCAGCCGATTTTTTCTTTGCTGGGACGTACTAACAACTGATGCATAAACAAATTCTGATGAGCATATTCATTGACGATACGCGCCTGCATCTGATACTGCACATCCGCACCAGCTAATCCATCAAACACATAAACTTTTTTACCTTCCAGATACGCCATAACCTTATCATACAGCCGTTCAAATACGTCTGCTTCGATAGGCATGTTGACATCGCCCCAGGCAATTTGTTTTTCAATGCTTCTACGCCGTACAATGAAACGGTCCTTCGGAGAACGCCCGGTAAACTTTCCGGTTACAACTCGAAATGCACCAGTATCTGTGAATACCCCTTCGCCATTAGCTAAGGCCTCTTCCACCAGCAATGCAGGGGTCAAATTGTGTTTGATTTCCCCTAGATTTTTCAGTCCGATTTGATCCAGCTCTTTTCTAATTTTTGTGTCTTCCATAACGCGCCTCTCTTCTAATTTGTTAATCTATTAAAATCTTTTTTGCTTTATATTTATATACATTCAGGTACTTATATTTTACACGTTGTGTTTAATTAGGTCAACTATTTTCCAGTGAAAAGTTAAATAAGACGCACAATTATTTTTTTATGAATATCATTCCGCAGTTGCACCTTTATCAGAATAAAAACCGATACTCTGCAGGTAAAGTAACACTTTATATATTTTTTGTTAGTCGCTGTGCCGCAACCTGCATAAATACAAAAAATGACGAAGTGTCTCCTCAACACTTCGCCCAAAACAACTACATGTCTATTTTCAACTACACTCACTCTGCCTCATTTTCCTGAGCCATTCTTCGCTCTTTCTGTAGCATAAAAACACATCCGCCCAAACTAATCCCTGCCACTGCAATAAATAATGCAGGCATAGCCAGAAGCAGTACAACTAAAATACAAATCGCCGCTATTTTTCCTGTATTCAGCACAGTGCCCTTGCCTTTACAATCAGGACAAACACGGATTTTTGTACCATGACAAAGATAACATTCCACCACACCGCGTCCGTTGCATATATGGCAGGTATCATGCGCAATCCAAGATTCCTGCTTTACCCGTTCCACACGGCCCAGACCACCGCAAACTGGACAATCCAATTTACCACTGCCATGACAAGCTGAACAAGGAGTATCCTGCAATGTGACGCCTGTGCCATTGCATACACCGCACGGTACTTTTCCTTTTTGGCATTGAGGAGAGTCGCAGGGCATCTCAACTTTTTGTGACGTCGTTACCCGGCGAGATACCACACCTTTCCCCTCACAATTTGGACAGGTGACCTCATCATTCTCATTACATTTACAACCGATTGTTCCTACACCGGTACACGTAGGACATTCCTTTTTTATATTTGCCATCCGTTTTATGAGTTGGTTCATCCTACACCTCCTACTGCCGTATATCTTATTCCGCCGCTATAATACGATCAGTGCAATAACTACCGCTGCCACAACACAAATCGCCGCTACAATCGCCGGTGTATTATAGCTTACCATTTCCCCCGCTCCATTACAGGATGGGCATACAATTGTGTGGCACTCTTCATCTGCGGTGCAACTACAGCAAAGAATCGTTTTTTCCCCATTACAGGTTGGACAGGTTTCTCTTTTTATAAATATGTTTGCCATACTGCTCATCACCTTATTTATTCAATATCTTAATGTTAATTATACAGCAAATTTTTATATTTGAACAGTACTTTTTATACTTTCCGGCAGACTGCTTCCCTTCATGATGAGCTTGCAATAGTTTCTCCAAATTTTTTATATTTATACTAAAAAGTAGCTTCCGTCAGCGGCTCTTAGCGACACATCTCCCACTGTAACCAGCTCCATGCCCTGTTTTGTTTTCACCTGAAGCGCACCGTCGTTTGCCAGTCCCACTGCTATACCGTTTAGTATTGATTTGTCCTGATGAATAACCTGAACTTCTCTGCCAATTACACAGGATAATTCCATCCATTTTTCGCGAATAGCGTCAAACCCTTTCTCTTCCAAAAGGTCATAGTTTTCCTCTATAGCCTGCAATACAGCGCATAATACCTTTGTGCGCCGTACAGACTGTCCCTTTTCCATAGCAAGGGATGTCGCTTTCATCTGCATTTCTTCGGGAAAATCCTGCTGTACCTGATTGGCATTAATCCCGATGCCGATGATTAGCTGATGCACCTGCCGCATTTCCGCCACTAGCTCCAGCAAAATTCCACACACCTTTTTTCCGCCAATCAGAATATCGTTGGGCCACTTCACCTGCGCAGGCAATCCTGTGGCGGCGCGGATTCCCTGCGCCACTGCCACCGCGATTACAAAGGAATACTGACTGGTTCGCTGCAAATCAACTTTAGGCTCCAGAATGACAGAAAACCAAATCCCCGTGCCTGCCGGCGATTCCCAATGCCGCCCCAGTCTGCCGCGCCCCGCTGTTTGATGTTTCGCTACAATGACAGTGCCCTGTCCATACCCTTGCAAAATTAAACGCCGCGCTTCCAAATTAGTGGAATCAATTTCCTCATAACAAAAAATTTGCTCTTTTTTCCCTAAAAATCCATACGGCAGTCCACGGCTGATTGCCTCCTGGTTTAAAATATCTTCTCCATTTACCAATCTATATCCTACTCTATGTTGACTTTCTATCTCATAGCCTTCGCTTTGTAATTTTTGAATCTGCTTCCACACAGCTGCGCGGGAAATTTCACATTGTTGACTCAATAGCTCCCCTGATACAAAATCATCTGTACTCCGCAATGTCTGTAGAATGATTTCTCTTGTTGTCATCTCATTACCTCCTTTTTACGGGATTCTCGTTTTTTATTTATTGTACCATAATTCAGCCCGATTTACAACGCCTGAAAACCCCGATATTTTCAGGGTTGTTCAATATATAATGCTATATAAAGCGGGCAAAAATGGGGCTAATTAGTAACAAATTAGTATCAGATTTTCTTCAAATACTTTTTGTCAACTGCCCCTGTTACTGCCCCGGTTTTCTGTGTAGAAATAACCGCCCTATTGCCGTTCAGTTCCCGCAAATAAAGGGTGGAAGAATAAACCCATGAAGCGAATTTTGAAGTTCCACCATACACCGGGGCATTAGAATCCAGCTTTACCTTATCACCAACCGCAAGGGAAGCTGTTGCTGTTCCGTTGGAAGAAACAGCTTCACCCTTTTCTGTGGTAATGAAGGTATCAAATCCGGCTGCTTTCAGCTTTGCCGCCATAGCATCGGCATTTTCCTTTTTGCTGAAAGCCCCGACCTGAATTTTATACAAGCCGCCAGCCTTCACCATGTAAGTATCAAAACCCGCTGCCTTCACCTTTGCAAGCTGCGAATCAGCGTTTGCTTTGTTCTTATATGCCCCGGTCTGCACACGGTAAAGAGTACCGGAAGGGGAAGGCTGCGGGGCTGCACCACCCAAACGGGAAGTAACCTTTTCCGCAAGATCACCCAAACGATTATAAAGCCAATCGCCGGGGCAACTTTTGTTTGCAAACCAGCGGTGAACTGTGATAATCATTTCATCTGCTTTCGGTTCATAAGCAAGGGTTTTGTCTTTATCCCCAAACCAAAGCATTTTTTTCTTTCCGTTACGCTTGCAAATATCGGTGCAAAGGTCAATCAGGGCGGCATATACTGCATCCGTCATTGCATAAGGGGCGGTTTTGTCGGAAGAACATTCAATCGTAACTGCCCGCTGATCGTTGGCATTGCTGGAAGAACACCAAGAACGGTTTTTTTCCTCTACACAAAGAGAAATTCGCCCATCTGTGCCAATCCCATAATTGCAGCTTGCACCCCTTCCAGCCGGGAAGCAATCACAAATGCGTTCACAAGAAAGCTGCCCCACTACACAATGGGGCGTGATTCTGTCAATGCTGTGTGTTCGCTGCCCGCTGTGGTTTGGTGAAAGTTTGGTATAAACAACCAATCCTGAATTACTCATTTTCTTTTTCCTCACTTTCTGCCTTTTTCTTCAATACCTCAATCGCCTTGACGATAACCGAAGGGATAGGCACACCCATCAGCCCCGCATTTTCAATAATGGAAATTGTTTCATTCGCAATAAAAGCAATCACAACCGCATCACGAATGAAATTAGAACCCATCACCAAATCAAGGCGGCAAGCGACCAGCACCACAAGAAGGGTAACGCCTTTTCTGCAAAGCCCCTTCCATCCGGCAAGGCTTTCAAGTGTTCCGTTTTCACTTTTCCCGGAATTGTGGAACACCCCGGCAACAATCAATCCGGTAATGTAATCAATTCCCATGAAGATCACCAAAGTAATCAAAGCTGCATCCCACCCCCCAAACAAGGAAGCAATGAAGCCGCCCACAACGCCGATTCCCGTACAAATTCCTTCTTTCATTTTTATATCTTCCTTTCTGTATTAGATTTATAAGCAAAAACCCCTACACACGGCTTTATATAAGCCGCATATAAGGGTTTTTAACCTATCCTTGATAGTTTGGTTAGGCTTTGATTTCCCAACCGTAAACGCCCGGTTGCCACACATTGTTATCAGCCGTAGAAATCCAAAGCTGATTTTCAAAGGAAACAACATCATCCTTCATGTAAGCATCAGAAGCACCAAGCGGCTGTGTCCAAATGGAAACGCCATCTTCTGTGAAGCCGATTTTCTTATAAAGGGAAGTTGCTGTGTCCGGTGTCCAATCCTCTTGTGAAGTGTGTGCCTGAATTACCTTGTAAAGCTGCGTTTCCCCGTCAGCGTTCACGCCGTACTTCACAATTTCATCTGCTGCATAGGCTCTTTTTGCTGCCCATTCAGGATAAAGATCAGCAACTTCCATTGCCTTTTCATCCGTCAGGTTCGCCGCCTGAACCGACATTTGTAGAAAGCGGTTCATCTGCTGTGCAAGATATTTTTTATTCATTGTCTGCTACCCCCAAAATCGTATTTACCAGTTCGCCCAACTCTGCATTTTGGGCTGCTTGCTGTAAAATGAATTCATCCTTGCCATACTGAACCATGTTGAACTCATAGCCCACGAATTCATTTTCTTCACCCACATTTTCAGAAATTTCCTGAATGTTGGTGTGCTGCCAAACGCTGAATTCATCAATCACAATAGGTTCAGGTTTGACGGTGCTTCTTACTCTGCCGTAATCAACCATGTTTTACGCCGCCTTTCTTTCAAATTTTTTGGTTTTAATAACTTCCCGATAATATCGGTCTGTGTCCTCTTGAATTGGTGCAATGTACTTCTTCCGCAAGCGGTAACTATCACAATGCTTCAACCACCCTTTATAGGAATTCACTGAACACCATTCGGAATAGTTCATCATCTGCCCGCTTGCTGTTTTCTCCCTGATTTTCACCATCTTTTTCTTGAAGTTGGTGCAACTGCTCTTGCGAAGCAATGTATAATTCAGGAAGGTTCGATAACCGACAAAATCAACGCCCCGCACATAGGAAGGAAACACTTGCCAATTCCCCTTGATTGTCAGCCGCAATTCACGCATGAAATAAACATCAATTTCCCTTTTCAGGGCGTGAAGTTCTTCCTTGCTGCTGCCGAAAATCACAATATCATCCATATAGCGGAAGCAATGCTTCACCCGCTTTTCTTCCTTGATCCAGTGATCGAACCCCGAAAGATAGAAGTTTCCGCAATATTGGGAAAGGTAATTCCCGATTGGTATTCCGGTTTCTTCATCAACATCTTCATCCAGTAACCAAATATCACGCATATCTTCAATATTAGCGGTGCAAATGCTATCTATGATTTCATCCAACAACCAAAGCAATTCAGCATCCTTGAAAAGCCTTCTGAACTTTGCCTTCAAAATGCTGTGATTTATGGAAGGGTAATAGTGTCTTACATCCAGCTTCAAGCAATATTGGCAATTCGGTACATCCTTCCACATTGCTTCTTGAACATCATGCAATGCGGCGTGAATTCCCCTTTTCGGTATCGCTGAATAGGTGTTCTTTGTCATGTTCCGCAATAGATACGGTTCAATCACTTGCAGAATCGCCCATTGGCAAATACGATCCGGGAAGTATGGCAATTTGAAAATTTCCCGATCCTTGCCGTTTTCGTGCTTGATAAATTTTTCGTAAGGTGAAGTTTGGTAGGTGTGATTGATAAGCATTTCTTGAAGGCGTTTCAAATAGCTTTCAACATCTGCATCAACCGCTTTTACTTCCTCATACCATCCCTTTCCCTTCCGTGCGTTTTGGTGTGCTTTGCGTAGGTTATCCATAGAATAAATCTGTTCGTATAGATTCCCGTATCGCTTCATTGTTGAATGTTCCTTTTGTATGCACATCAGCCGAATCTTCAACCTTTGAAAGTTAATTTTCAAAGTCTACCAACACGACCAAATTTTATTTTTAACTTCCCCCTTTCGGGGGCTGTCTGTTCTGCCATGTGGCACGGTCTTTCAGGAATACAGATTTATATTGAAACGGGCTGGGAAATCCCAGCCCGAATCGTGCATTTACTAACTGCCTGCTGATATTCCGATTACGATTAGAAGTAGCATTATTCAGATTCCAATAGAAAGTACCTGCATTAGCACTGTTATTCCATTTACTGCCTAATTTAGTAACCTTTTTTCATGGTTTCTGCTTTGTGCTGTCTATTCAATCGGGTTGTAAACAACAATACTCCCTGAACTACCGCTTTATATTCAATTTTTCAACGCCTGTTCAACGGTGTTAAGCGGCTTCCCTTTTGGAAGGTACATACACCAACCGCCCGCCGACATTCCGAATACGATAAGAAGCAGCATTATGCAGACTCCAATAGAAAGCACCCGCAATAGCACCGTTAGTCCAATGACCGCCTAATCTAGCAACCCGCCAGCCGGAATTGTTGTTCCAAAAATAATCGCCAACTGGAAGGGTAGAATTGCCCGTGTGTTCAGCCGGAATGAACAACCAATCAAATTCTTCCGAATAGCCGAAAGCGGAAACATAACCGCTGCCCTGATCCGGGTGAATTCCGGTATTTTTGTAAGGGCTTGCCTTGCTATCATCAACAAAGCCATGATCCGCAACATAAAGTGTGCCGACTTCTCCCGTCGAAAATGGAGTTGGGTTTTCCTCGTTCATGCCATCAACCCAAGTCCAAATGTTACCCCAAATGTTTTCTTCACCACGATAAGAAACAATATTGTAACCGTTGGCATTGGTAATAGAACCGGAAGCGTTACCCAAATTCACGGTTGCCCCGGTGATCTCTGTCATAGAGGTTTTACCATCATCTGTTTTATTGGTAACACCGTTACCAATCACTTTCTGCATATCAAAAGTAGCATATTCAATCAGCATCAAAAGCTGCGAAGCGGCGATTGTTGCGGCGTAAGACTGTTCCCAACCTTTACCCCTATTTCGTGCAAGCAACCGGGTATTTGCTCTTGTCAAATTTTGGGTTAAACCGGAAACAGGTTTTGCGTTGGCAATACTGGAAAGACTATCCATACTGAAATCTGCTACTTGTGCATCGTCTAAAATGTAATTTCTACTGGAAATATCACAAAGCGAACCTTCAAAGGCTGCAAGGTAGATGTAGGGGTTGACAACTCCGTTATCTACAAAGGCGGGATGTACCTTAAAGCCGGGTTTCAAGGTATCCGAAACATAATAACGGGCTTTGCGGATTTTCATACCCTTTGCACCTTTTTCAAGCACCATAGGAACAACCTTGTAATAAAATTTAGGTTGTTCAACCATTACCTGAACAGAAGGGCGAAGCTCTGTATTTGCTGTTCCATTTGTAGTAAACCCTGCATCCCCATAATAAGCGGTTACTGTTCCCGTATTTGTTACATTGCAGCGTTTACGCCCACCAAAGGCATTGATTGAATCAAAGTCTGCTCCCGGTGTACGGTTCACCGCACCGGAAAGGCGGGTGAACTTCTTGTTTACAAAGTCCACTTCCACGCCGAAAATATCATCAGCGGAATAGCCAATAAAGGCTTCAAGGTCTGCAATCTGCTTCTGCAACTCCTGAATATCCCCGATTGTGGCAACCGCCGCCTGATCCACTTCAAGGGAAACATTTTCAGCGTTTCCAACTGTGGTTACAAGCTGCACATACGCACCGGAAACAGTAATCCCGTTATATGCGGGCATATAGCAATTACCGGAAGTTTCCCTTGTAACCGCATAGAGAATTTCACCCGCATCAGGATCAACGGCATATAAGCCCAATGCCTTCATGTAATACCCCGCTGTCAGTTCGGTATTCGTGAAGGCGGCTTCAACCTTGATTGCAACCTCATTTGTACGGGTAACTTTGGAAATCAGGCTTGTTTGCTTCGCATTGGAAAGGGAAGTAAGCCCTTCAAGCTGTGCATCCGTGTATGCGGTGCTGGAAGCTGATACTTTGGTAAACTCAATGTTGCCGCTTCCCGCAATCATCTTTGCAAGCAACGCTTGCCCTTTGTTGGTGATAACCAACTTTGAAAATTCTGCCATAGTCTTTCAATCCTTTCTGATTTTAGTTTATTTCAATGAATTCAGGAACAACCACGCCTGAACCAACTGCATTTTCGCCGTTTATGTTGAACTGTTCATTGAAATCATTTGTGATAACAACGGTTGCGGTATTTATCGCCCCGCCGCCATATAAAGCCGAACCGCCAACGGCAACATTTTCTTTGCTGTCATTGGTAATAAAATAATGGGCTGTGTGTACTGTTCCACCGCCGAAAATCCCCTTGCCGCTGATTGTCCGGTGTATCTGTTCATCATTGGTGATGAAGAACCGTTCCACAAAGCAAATCCCCCCGGCAACAAAGGCAAAACCATCTGCACCGCAAGGGATTTTGTTTTCGGAATTCACAATGATATTGCAAGGGATCATGCTGCCGATTATGTGTTCCAATTCCTCGACTTGCCCGAACAATTCAAGGTTCGTCAGGATTTCAATGGTGTACTTGTCGTATTCCTTTGTAACCGTGAAATCAGAATCCCCGCAAAGGGCAACCAGCTTTGCAAGGAATGATTTCATTGTATAGGGTATAGTGCTAAACCACCGGGCTTGAACCCTTGCACGGCGGCTTTCAAGGGTATCTTCTTTTGACGGTAAAATGTTCAAGATTTTTTCAAACCTTGAAATACCGTATTCGTCAGCCGTTTCAATGAATTCATTGTAAAGAACCCTTTCAGCGGCGTTCCAAACAAGCACGAATTCAGGGTTTTCCGCTTCCAAAGCAACGGAAATTTCCTTGAATTCCGCTAAAAATGGGGGTAGGTAAGAAACAAGGTCAACTTCTCTTGTCATGCACTCGCACCCCCAAACACCGGAACTTCAAATTCCCCCAAAGTCAGGTTATCGGAAGCCCCGTTTATTTTGGTGTTGCCAATATCCACAATGCCCTTGATGTTCAAAAGGCGGGTTTCAATTTGACTGATACGAACCACCAAATAAGGGCTGTCAGCCCACGATTTACGAAGTTCAAGCAAATAGTTTGAAATTGCATCATTGATTGAACTTTGAAGGTTCGACCAGCCATAGCCCACATCAAAGACAATGTTTGTTTTCACTGTTACAGTTTTTGTTTCTGCACTTTCAACCTTCACAATATGCCCGATAGGTGCAACCCCGTAGCCTTCCCCGGCGTATTCGTCAGGATCAATAGTTTGCTGCACCGTTTTAATCAGGGTATCGGAAGCAACCCCAAAATCAGAATTCAGGATTGTTAAAAGCACCGTTCCCCCGGTTGTCAGCTTCCGGTTCAGGGCTGCATCATATACGGTTTCAAGCCATGCGGCAACTTCCCCGGTCAATGTTGATTTAATTGTGTTGAACCACGCTTGAACTGCTGCGGAAGGTATCATTTCAGCGGGGCGAAGGTCATTGTTCCAAACCCTTGTTACTTTCGTGCTGCCAACGCCCGGAATAGCGTTTGTTTTTTCAAGGTAATCACGAACATTGCCCCCAAAAGATTTTTCATTGAAGCTGCCAAAATAACGGGTTCGCAAATCTTCTGTATCTTCTTCATCCTCACCGGGAATAAGAATTTCTGTAAGTTCAGCCGTTTCAAGCCCTTCAATGTAATCAATGGGAATCATTGTTCCCATCTGCTGATTTCCTACAATTCCGGGGGTTTCGCATTTTACTTGATATTCCCCATCTGCAATTTTTTCAGTTACAATGAAATTCATTGAACCGATATTGAACCGCTGTCCGGTAACATCAATGTTTGCCGGGGTGAACTCACCTTTCAAAACAGCATAGGTTGCTTCATAAGGGGTAATTCCTCTTTCTTTGCAACGCCTGATAAGAAATTCCCTTGAAGCACTATCACCGTATGCTTCCGCAATCAGGGTGTTCAGTTCAACATAAAGAATTTCCAATTCAAGGGCTGTGGGGGAATGGGTGTCAAAGATAACCGAACCTTCCCGCTTGTCGAATTTATCAGATACCCGTGAAAGCATCCGTTCAAGAATTTCATTATAGGTTACATCATACATTAAAAGTTCACCACCTTTTCAGCAACCACATCACCGAAAACGGTGTGTGCGGTAAAAGTTACAAGGATTTCACCCTTTTTTGAAATGTTAAATTCAAAATTATCAACGCTCTTGATTCTATCATCCCAAGTCAGGGCTTCCGTGATCCGGCGTTCCAGTTCAGGGCAAACATAGGAAATCGGTTCGCCGTACAAATCAAGCAATTCAACCCCATAGTTCCACGAATACATCACATATTGGTAACGCTCTGTGTTCAGGATTTTATATATTGCCTGTTTCATTGCTTCCTGATAGTCTGTATAGCCCCGTACAAGTTCGCTTGCAAGGTTCATTTTGTAGGTATGGGTTGGTTGTTCCTCAATCTCGAAATCCTGTTCAAGAAAGGCTGTGGTTGAAGGTATCATCCGATTCTATCCACCACAATATATTTTTGCCCGCCCTGTTGCCTTAAAAGGATAACTTCATCACCGACAACCAACCCATTATGAACGGTGATCTGAATTTTACCCATAGCGTGAACATGGGAAGGGCTAACCGGAAGCGTTGAAACATTCGGCGGTGTTCCTACATAGTAGTAATTTTGAATGTTCCCCCCGGTTATATAGGTTTTATGATCCGTAACATTCCGGCAAAGAACAAGCTGCCCTTCACCCAATGGCAATTTCTGTTCCACAAGAATTTTCAAGGGGGAAGTGCTTGTTACCTTTCCAAAACAAACTTGAACAGGTTTTGAAGCGTCAACCGCATCTAACGCCGCCCGTTTTATGGTTTTCAATAATTCAACTGCATCAGGCAATAAATTCACCCCCTCGAAGTGTTAAATCCATGAAATGTTCATCCAGCTTGAAGGTGTGCTTCACCTTTTCAACCAGCATGAAGTTTTTCAAATTCATATCGCCCAAAGCAAGGTTTATTACAACCATGCTTCCGGCTCTTACCCGTGTATCGCCTAAAGCGTTCACGATTTTCAGGTTTCTTGTTTTGCTGTTGTATAGCTTCAACAGTGCATCCGCTTTTGCTTGCCCGTTTTCGCCTTTTTGCAGCGTGTCAAAATACTGCAATACACCCCATGCGTTCATGTGGCTTGAATCCTGTGCAATGTAAACTTCCCGCTTTCCGGTTTCTTCATTGTCATAGGTCAGCTTAACTTTGTTGTAAGTGTCGTTGTCAATGCTGGAAGTGTATTCAAAATTTTCCCCGGTTTCTTCATCAATCATCAGGTATGCCCCCGGTTCGCCAACATACATTGAAGAAAGGCTTTTCAATGTCAGCTTGCCGAAATCATCATACAAAACAAACATTTCCTTGCTGTTCTGCAATGTCAAATCAAGGGCATTTTCTATCATATCAAATAGGGAAGTGTTATCTTCCACCCGTGAAGCAATCACAAAACCGGTATCTTCCAAAGTTCCGGTGTTCAAAGAAAAATCCGCTGCAATCATCTGAATAAACTGCGAAGCGGTTTTGTTCTCATAAACATAGGTATCTTTGTTGTTCAAATACCTTAATTGATCGTAAGCTGTTACTTCTATAATCTGATCTTTATCCCGCTTTTTCGTGAACACAAACCCAAAGAAAACGGGTTTCCCATCCACTTTCAGGCGAACCGCCGCCCCTTCCTGAAAATTGATAACGGAATCTTTTACAAGTTTGAAGGTCAGCTTGCCGGGGGTGCTTCTTCTTTCTGTACTCCATTCAATACCTTCTTCCACAACCGGGATATATGCCTTTGTACCGGAAGGATCGGAAATCAAAAGTTCTACATTCAAAGCTGCACCCCCTTAATCAAATGTTCCATCATCTACCCACCCATACACATTTGAACCTGAATCGGTGTGTATCAAATGCCACGGGTGGGCTTTTCCTGAACCGTTTGCTATCGTGATTTTTGCCTTTCCCGCCCTTGCGGAATACCCCTTTGCCCCCGGATAGGAACTATAAAAGTGTGTGCCGCCGTGAAAATTCACTATATCGCCCACACCATAGCTTTTCTTTGCCGGGGGATCAGCCGCCCTTTGCTTTTCAACCTTTGCTTTTGGTTTGGAAGCGGCGATTTTGATATTTACGGTTTTTGTGCCATAGTCCCGGTATTGCTTCAACTTGATTTTTACCATCAAATCAAAGCCGTTTTTCGCCTGTTCGGTGATTTTGTAATCTTCCAATGATACCTTCATGTTGGTTGAAAACAGAACCTTTCCATTCGGCATTGTCCGGGAAACGATAAATTGAAAGGGCTTCTTATCCGCTTTCAAACTTTCAAAGTAATCAAGAAAATAAGAAGCCCCTTTGAACCCTGATTTATAGGTTGCAAACGGGTATTTCACTTGTGGGATTCTGCACTCAAATTCAATATCCGTCAATTCAGGGGTTTTCAAAATGTTTATTTCCCCTTCATTTATCAGGGTTAGTGTGTCATTTGCGTTATTGATTTTCACTTGCAGCTTTTCAGGGGCGATTGGTAACAAGCATTTTTTCAGGTAGAAATCATATCCGCTTTTACTCATTATTCATGCACCCCTTCCGCTATAATGTCAGCCGCTTCATTTACTGCACCCGTCAGCCCGTCAACTACTCCATCCAAATCCATTTTACCGGAAACGGTGTTGTGGTTCGTCTGTTCAATGGTGATTTCAGCGGTTGTAAATCTGTTTATTGCTTCCTGTTCGGCAATATCACGAAGATATTTCAAATCTTCTTCTGTAATATCCATTGAATCCTTGATTGCCCCGGTATTGCCCGCTATATCGCCAACATCCCCGGCAAGCCCCGCCCCGTAATTGCTCAAATCGGCGTAATCGCCCGCACCCGGTACATTGGTATCAAACAGGCTGGAAGGATCGAAATTCGCAATGCTTTCATCAATCCCTTCACCGAAGGAATACCCGGCATCCCAAGCTGCCCCGTATTCAAACCGCCCAAGTTTCATATCGTCAGCGTTCATTTTCGCCATTACTTCATCACCCTTGCCGAAGGTTTCATCAACCCAACCGCCAAGAGAATCACGCCAACCCTGAACACTTCCCGCAAGGTTTGAACCGAAGATTGCATCAATAGCCGAAGCCAACGCTTGAAGAATACCAAGCACGGTATCAGCCAAATCAAAGAACAACCGACAAACCGCACCGATAGGATCGGTGAATACATTGCCGATAAAGTTTGCCACGGTTGCCACAAGGTTATAGATAAGCACGAACACATCCACAACCAAATTCCAAAGGGCAACAAAGATATTGCCGATAAAGGCAAGGGCAACCATGAACGCCCCGCAAATAATGCCCGTTGCAGAAACGGAAGTTCCGGCGAATTTATTCACCGCTGCCACCGCCGCATAGAATAGGGCTATCAGGGCGATTATAAGAATAATGATCCACACGATAGGGCAAGCGTACATTGCAGCGTTCAGCCCGTATTGTGCGGTTGTTTCAGCCCATGTTGCACCCGTTACAAGCATTGTTGCCGCCGCCATTATGCCCTTTGCTACCGCAACAATTCCATGAACCGCCGCCATAGCCATTTCAGCACCTTTTGTCAACAGCAACCAGCCATAATAAACAGCCAAAGCCCCGGCTACACCGTAAATGATAGGGGATAGCCACGACCAATTTTCACCAACGATTTCAGCAACGCCCACAAGAAAATCAAAGATTTCAAGGGCAATGCCCGCCACCATTGATAAGGCTTCAATCGCATTGTTCACAAAGCCCTGAAACGCTTCACTATTGGCAATTTCATTCATTCTTTGAAGAACGGGTTGAAACGCCATCAAAGCGGTATTCTGAAAAGAAGTCCAAATTTGCGAAAAGGTTTTCGGCATCTGTTCAAACTTTGCATTGGTATCATCAGCCGCCGCAAACATAGCCGCCTTTACAATGTCAGCGGTGATTAGTCCTTCCGCTGCCATATCCTTTAATTGCCCCTTTGGAACTTCCATATAATCAGCAATCGCCTGAATGATATTCGGGGCTTGCTCCAAAATGCTGTTGTATTCCTCGCCACGAAGAACGCCTGAACCCATTGCTTGTGTAAGCTGCAACATAGCGGCATCAATGCCCGCCGCTTCCGTTCCAGCAATGGTAAATTGCTTATTCACCTGTTCCATGAAGGCAATGATTTCTTCTGAACTGCTGAACGCATCACCCGCCATAAGTCCAAGTTTGGAAACGGCATCAGCGGTTGCCTGATAGCTGCCCCTTGCCCGTTCCGCTGAAAGATAAATCATGTTCTGCAAGTCCTGTGTGGTTTGCAGCCCGTCATTCATCAAATTCAAGCGGGCGGTTGTGGAAGTAAGCTGATCCGATAAGTTCAACGCCGCTGAAAGGGTTTGAATTGTAGCGTATGCCGCAACCGCACCTTTGATTGTCTGCATTAGTTCATTGGCTTCATTTGTGCCTTCTTCAATTTCACGATTGAACCGCCCTTGTTCGTCAACATTATCACGGATATATCTTTCAGTATTGCCTACTGTTTGCGACAACCGCAAATAGGCTTCATTTGCTGCCTGAACATCCATGTTGTCAACAGCACGGTTCAAATTCTGCTGTTCCTGAACTGCCTGATCCAACTGCCCCCGCAACTGTTCCAATTCTGCATTTGCGGTGTCTGTACCCATATTCAGGGGGTTGCTTTCGATTGTCTGAATACGCTGCTGAATCGCTTGCAAGCGGCTTTGCATATTGTTCATATCGGCAATAGCATTTGCCGGGAACAAATCAGTTTGTGCCGCCGTTTCTGCAATCCGGCTTTGGGTTTGGTTCAAAGTGTTCAACATATTGTTTGCACTTTGAACTTCCTGTTCAAACCGTTCTACACCCGAACCCGTGAAAACTTCCAAATTGTCAGACTGCCATTGAACCGGAACTCGCACGGGTTCGGGCTGATCTACTAACGGATCAGGCACATCCGGCTGCACGGGAAGCACAACCGGGGCTGAATTCTGTGGGGCGGTAGGTGTTTGTGTTTCAGGGGTTTCAATCCCTTGCATAGCTGCATCCAACTGTTGAACTGCAATAGTAGCCTGATTGATTGAATCCCTTGCCGCTTCAATAGAAGCCGTGTCAACGGGGCTGTTCATTGTTTGGTGCAAATCTTCCATAGCGGAAAGCCCCAAATTTACGGAATTGATAACCTGATACAAAATGCTTGTGAAGTTATCTTGTAATTCAATCGCTGTTCTGATTGTAGCCATGCGGATCACCTACCTTTCTTTTTGGATTTACTTTCAATCTTCTTTTTCTCTTTTTTGTCAGCTTCCATTTTCACCTTGATTGCCGCCACGGTGAAAGCCTTTTCCTGTTCATCCATAGCAAGGAAAACGGAAGGCAAAATGTGAAGTTTCAGAAGGGCATAGTAAGCAAAGTTCGCTTCCCAATCCCCTTCTTCAATTAGTTTTTTGCTTCATTCACCTTATCTTCAAAGGAAACATTGAAGCCCTGAAATTTCTGAACGAAAGCCGCCAAATCGTTATATTCGCCGGGATCGTCAACCATTGCCATCAGCAAATCTTCCGGGGTTTTCACGCCGTAGGAATCCTGCAATTCGGAATCGAACAAATCAGGCACAACCACGGAAGCCGCAATCATACGCTGAATGTAAAGGCTGGATTTCAGTTTCGGGCGGTACATATTTGGCTTGCCCGTTACCGGAATATCAATGGTGCAATTCTCCCTGATTTCCTCATTCTCTTTGGAAGAAATGTGTTTGAACTCCCATTCAAGGGGGTTGCCCTTTTCATCACAAAGGGATTTTGTTGCCGGGTAGAACCCGTTTTCCTTCACGGCTTTGTTAGCCTTCATAAATTTTGCGAATTTAGACATTTTACATCTTCCTTTCATTATTCATCACGGAATAGGCAAAACCCCTTATATGGGCTTATATAAGCCGCACACAAGGGGTTTCAACCCTTCCATTGGTTGTTAGTTCGTAAGAAATCCTTCAAGGTCTTTGAAGGCTTCCGGCATCTTGAAATCTTCAAAGGTGAAATCCATATCTTCATCAAGATATTCACCATCTGCATCAAACTTTGCCAGCACACCGCCGTCAATGTTGCAATCCATCAGGATCATTGTCTGTCTGCCAGCCCCGGAAGTAGGATCTTCATTTGAAATCTGAATTTCAAAATAAATATCTTCTCCGGTTTCCTTGTACTGCAACATCATCTGCCGGAAAATAGAAGTGTTGTAGTGGAAGGTTGCCGAACCCGTACCTTTCCAGCCGGAAGCCTTGTTCCCCTTGCCCGTCTTGCCAAGAATGGGAACTTCCGTTTTGTTTTTCTCAAACTTTGCTTCAAGGTTGATAGCCTGCATGAAATTGTAGCGGCGTGTTCCGATAGTAACGAAACATTCAGCCAAAGCCGCAAATACTGTGTCTTTGGCTTTCATAACCACATTACCGTTCATTCTGTTTCACCCCTTCCTTATGCCACCGTAACGGTCATATATAGCTTGCTCATAGCATTTACAACCGTTACAAGGTCATTTACCACCACGGATTTCTTTGTGTTGCCCTGTGTGACAGTTACATCAGAATCCGAAAAGTTTTCAATCGCCCGGATTTCCTGCAACTGTTCATGGTGCTTCACAATATCCGACCAAAGGGAAATTCTTCCCGCTGCATCATTGGGAACAACGCCCAAATATTTTGTGTTGAACAAAACCGCAATATCATTTGCGATCTGATCCATCACACGCACGGTCTGATTGTCCTTGAAAATATCGCCCTGTGTATCGGAAGTAGTAACCATTGTGTTAATATCTTCCAACACACGAATATCAGCACCGACCTTATGAAGCGTAAATTCCCCGGCTTTGATAGCCTTTTTCAGTTCGTTTTGGGTGTAGTCTGCATCAACGGTAAATTCACCGTTGTAAATCCTGTTCTGATTGCTCTTGTTTACCTCGCAACCAGCGGAAGCACCCGTTACCCAATAAACAAGGCTTGCTTCACTCCAACCTTCATCAAGCACCTTGTTTTTCACGCTGATTGTGCCGTAGTAGTCAGCCGCCTTGTTGTAAAGTACAAGCTGGAATTTGATACCCATTTCATCACGCAAACGCTTGACAAAGGAAGCAAACAGCCCCTTTGTGGTATCATCTATTACCACAACGCCCATTGTGTTATAGGTGTAGGCTTCAATCTTATCAAGATAGGTCTGATAAGCTGTTCCGTTCACCGTGCCATTCGTGCCGCCCGTCAGGGGGGTTGCTGCTGTTGCCGCCAGCGTTGCAGAAGCCTTGAACTTCACAAAATCGTTTGCGATCAGGTCAGCCGCCTTTGCAACCGTCTGTTCGTCAACAACCGCCGCATCAAGTACGGTTTTCACATCAAACAGGGTATCATCATCAGCATTTGCCTGAATCGTGATTTTCAGGTCATTGCCACGAACCCCGCCATAGAGGGCTTCCGCAAAGGTATTTGCCGCCTTTGTTCCCCCGGAAGTCAGTTTGTACGCATAAAGGGTTTGCGTGTTCAGGAACAAATCCCGAAGCCCTTTTAGCTTGTCATGCGTGTAATCATAACCAAAAATTTTCAGGCTGTTCTTCTGAAAATCGCCGTTGGTTACTTCAAACACATCACCGTCAATGCCCCAATCCAATTCAAGGGGCATTGTTGCAATGCCCCTTTCCGAAAGTGCGGCATTTGCGGAAGCTGCCGAAATGAAATTGATATATGCACCCGGCAATTCTTTGTTCTGTGTAACGAAAGTTCCACCGCCTAAAGCCATGTTATTTCACCTGTCCTTTCATATATTTTTCAATCATCTGTTCAACGGTTTCAACCGTGTATTGCTTATCAGGGGAAAGAAGGGTGTTCACAATATCCTTCCTGCCCTGAAATCGTTCAGCCGCAAGCAACTGTTCTTTTGAAAATGAACTTTCAACTTTGCCCGGTTCGCTTGCGGCGGGGTTAGTTTTCTTTACCGCCATTCACATCACCTTATCCTTTCACGGTAACATTTTCAGAAATTTCTTCCATAGCATCAGAAGCCGCCACCTTGTAAACGAACAAATCATAGTTCACAAAGAAGTTCAGCACCCCATCCACTACTTCATATTTCATTTTTGTGCCACGCACCAAATCCCCGGTAACGGTTATATATTCAAGGCAAGAAAAAAGCCTTTCGGCAACCGCATTACATTCTTCCTTTGCCCGGTCTTTGTCAGCCGGAAAGTATTGTATGCAGAATTGGTTTTCCCTGAAATACCGTTTTCCAAGAAACACCCGGTTTGTGGGGTTTATGCAGAACAGAAAAAAACAAGGTTCGTTCAAACCTTGTTCAACCGATTCTGTGTAAGTGGTGTAATCATCACCAAATTCAGCATTTAAGGAAATGCTGATTGATTCAATTATGGAATTTATCATTGCAAGCACTCCCCTAAAAACTTTTTGATTTTGCTTTCAAGCACTTTCGGGGCTATATTCTGTATTTCCTGTTCCGAAATCGTAAGCATGAACCGCCCTTGAACCCACCCCTTATGATTGGCTGTCCGGTGTCCGTACTCCACATAGGAAGCATATTCAACCGGGTTCACTATTTCAATAACAAGGGTGTTTCCGTAATGGTGGATCGTAAGGGAATCAGCGTATGCTTTCGCACTCGCCTTTTTCCCGCTTTCCGCTTCTTCATGGGTTTTGGAAGTCCAGCCCCGGCGAAGTGTACCGCCTTTTTTACCTGAACTTGCGGGGTATTCCCCCACGGGTGTACGCTTGATAACTTTTGCCAATAGGCGGGCGGCAAGTTCCTTTGCACAAGCATCAATGAAGGCTTCAACATTCCCTTGCTGAATTTTGTTCAACTGCTTTTGAAGTTTCTTCATTCCTGCAACCGAAAATCCGCCCATATTTGCCATTACGCCCACCCCTCGAACAGTTCAAGCATGATTTCCGCATGGGATAGATAAACAGCGGGAACACCACTTGCGGAATATGCGGTTGTTACGCCGTTTTGTTCCACAACGATTTTTGAACCGGGCTTTACCTTGATTTCCGGTGCTATGAATAGCTTTGTGCCTTGTGTCTGCTTTGCCGCCGTGTCAGTTTGAACAACGGCGTTCAATTTTTCAAAGGATAGCTTGCAAGGCTGATTTTCGACAACGGGAACTTCTTCATTCTTCCGGGTAATTTTGGTTTTTTCATCCTGCACATCCCGGCGTTCAATAATGGTGCAAACACCTGAATAAGTGCTTTCAATCGCTTTCCTTGCCGCTTTTTGTGCGGCGGTCAGCTTCACCACCTGATTTTCCGGTAACACGAAAATTCATCCCTTCCGTAAGTCAGAAGATAGTTCAAGAAAGCGTTCAACCTCTGTTCAGCGGTCAAACTTCCTTCCCCGGTTGCAAATACGGTGTTGGTGTCGCCTGTCTGTATCTGCTTTACCGCCATATCTAAATCAAGCCCTGCAATGCTATCCGGCGAAAAGGTTTTCTTTGCCGTTAAGAATTCGCCTACTGCCATATCAACAGCGATATTCACCAAGCCATCAGGTATAGAAGGCGTGTTGCAATCGTTCTTTATGGTGTTTTCCACCTTCTGAATTGAAAAGGTAAGGGCAAATTCATCCCCTTCCTGCAACTCATACCCAAACGATTTCAACCGTTCCTTTACCATTTCAAGCATTGGGATCACCGCCCTTCAATTAGCCTTTGGAAACGATCTTACAAAGGGCAATCGCCTTGTGGGGGATAGCCTTTGTTTCATCATTGATAATGTTCCAGTTCGCCCCGTTTTTCAGGTCAGCATTGGAAGCGGAAGCTGTTACACTTGCGGGCTTCTCAAAGCTGATACCATCCACGCCGCAAATATAGCGGTCACGCACATAAAGCGTATCCTGCCCGCCGTTGGTTTTCGCATCACGGCTCATTTCATACGGCACGGAATCCCCAATATCATCAAGAACAATCGAACCTTCACCCAACACATAGGTTGTGTAAACGGGTTCGGAAGCTGTCGCTTCATAGTAGTTCCCGATATTGACAACATCAGGGGTTTCAACAGGGGTGTAAACATAGTTTCCGCTGCTGCCGCTGCGGGTGTAATAGGTCTTTGCCGGATCAATCGCTGTGTCAGTAGTCTTTGCGGCTGCTGTCACAATTTCCGAAACAGGCATACCGTCATCAATAAGTACGGTTCGCCCGTTCCATGTGGCAAGGGCAAGATCACGCTGCACCCCGTCAGCATCCGTATAGGTCAGATATTTCAACAGGCGAAGGTTTTCAAGGTTGGTTGCAACCTCGCTGTGCATAATCGCCAGCTTGAAAATGTTCTTGTTATCGCCGCAAGCCTTCTGAATAGCCTTGTTCAGCGTGGAAGCACCCACCTTTGCATCATCACCGGAATTGCCGGAAATATCATACACATGGGCTTTCAGGAAGTCAGCCGCCGCCTTTGCCGCAACGCTCGTTCCATCCGTTTTCATGCTGAAAACGCCTTCAAGAATGGCAAGCAACATTGCCTGTTTCACTTCCATCTTGTAATCGCTGATCTGTGCGGCAACATTGTCCATGAAGTCAACACCCGCCGTAATGTTCTTGCTGAAGCTGCGTTCAGTCCAAGAATCCATACGGGAAGCCACCACAAAGCCCTGTTCATAGGTTGTGGTGTTGGTTGCGGTAATATCGGTGTTACCGTCATTGTTCTGCGAAGTGCCGCCGCTGATACGCCCAAAGTACGGCACACGGGAATAAAGAGAACCCGTCTGTGTAGCCAAAGCGTTTCTTGCGTTCTCATTGCTGCCAACCGCACCCGATTTTGCAAGTTCGGTTTTGGTAGTGTTCGGAATCCGGGCTACATAATGCCCGAAAGCCTGTGGATTGAATGTTTTAGAATCAAACTTTGCCATTGTTTAATCACCTTTCTTCTTAATCAATTTTTGCATCCGGGTTTGCCGCCATGTAAGCCGCAAGTTCCGAATAGGTCATTTTGGAAGTGTCAACTTCCGTTCCCGGCTTCACTTCACCGGAAGCCCCCGGCTGGAAGCCTTTGAAGGTCTGCTGTTTCTGCTGCTTTTCTGCGAACAGATAACCTTCTGTTTTCTGAACCTCTTTCAACTGTTCATCAAGCCCGGTCAGCTTGCCATCATCACCAAGTTTAATTTTGGTGGTGTCAATGAAGGGCTTGACCGCCTTCACATTCTTTGCACCCGCCGCTGTCAGGGCGGTATCAATGGCGTTATCCAGTTTAAGCTGTTTCAGTTCGGCTTCATGGGCTTTCTGCTGTTCGGCGTTCTGCTGCTGCAAGGTTTCAATCTGCTTTTTCAGTTCGGCATTGTCGCCGCTGGATTTCTTCAAATCTTCAAGCTGTTTATCTCTGTCAGCAACAGACTGTTTCAAGGTCTTGTTTTCCTCGTTTACCTCGTTGAACCTTGTCTTTGTGACAAAGTTTCCATCAAGGGAATCCATAACCTTCTTTGCCTGATCCTCTGTCAAGCCCATTGCAATCAAATCTTCTTTTTTCATGTTGTTTACCTACCTTTCAAAATTTCCGTTTTTTACCGTGGGTTACGAACCACGCATTTTGACCTTGTTCTTTACCGTCTGCAACGCTTAAAAGACGAAATCGCTATTTAACCCATAGCTGGAAGATAGGCGGATCACCTTCTTTCTGAAAAAGGGCATGAAAAAACCACCTTTGAAAGTTAATCTTCAAAAGTGGTTTGTTTTCATTTTTGCTTTTCTTTCTCGTAGAACTCACACATTGCACCTTCATAAATTACTTCATCAGGTTTACCGTGTGTGTCGTTTGCACCGTAGATTTTGCAATAGCGGGTTTGTGGTTGTCGCCCAATGGGTTCTATCACATCACAAAAAATACAAGTATCACACCATTTATGCGTTGTGATTCTCCCGCCCCCTGAAATGGGTTGGTGTAAATTATTTTCCTTTTGCTCTGCCATTTGCATCACCTACTTTCCTACATAATCAGCCATTTCTTCAACAAATTCATAGCCTTGTTCCGGGTGTACTTCAACATCAATGAAAATTGTGCCACCCGTTTTTTCAATTTTGGTTATCGTATAGGAAGCACCCCTTTGAATAATCATTTCTGATTCATAACCAAAGGTTGATTGTGAAGAAATACCATCCCACGATTTACCGCCGCCGTTACCGAAAGCGGAAAAGGGTTCTGCATACATCATTTGCGTACCCTTTGGGGCGTATATATTCATAATCACATTGCCGCTGAACCCTTTGCCCTTTGCAACGCCTGTTGAAGTGAAAGAATATATTCTTCCATCCCGCCCAAGAAATTGTTGAAGCTGTTCTTGTGTCATTCGCCCAAGTGTACCATTCGGAAGGTGCAAAAAACTTTCAATCGCTTCCGTACCACACCCACGCTGCAACCACACATCAAAGTCATAGCTGGATTGGCTGATTATTTCAGTCATATCTTTAATTTCTTTGAACGCACCTTCATAGTTCAGATCAACCTTCCCAACGCCTTTATTATTGTATTGCCCCCACCCGCCTTGAAAGCCGGAAAGGGGGCGGTTGAACTTACCTGAACCGGAAGTGTAATCATAAATTGCACGGCGTTCAGCTTGTTTTGCCGCTTTCCATACCTCGCCGCATTTATCACGCAACAAGGCATCCGCTTCTTTGGTGCTTTTCGCCCACATTGCCGCATCCTTGCGGGCTTGCGAAAAAGCATCATCTATCGCTGTATCTATTATACCACTTTTTTCAACATTTTTCAAATCGGATTGAACTTTTGCAATTTCCTGTTCAATCTTCTTTAACTGCTGCTGAATATCGTGGTAGCTGCTGCCTTCCGCATCCAATTCTTCAAGCTGCTTGTAAAAATCCTGATATTTCTTCATCAGGTCAGGATCGGTTTCAGTAATGAACTTGCCTTCATAGTATTGCTTTTTCCCGGCAATGTTCAACCCTTTCCAATCGGCGGTTGTTACATCCTTACCGTACCAAATCCCTGAATAGGTCTTTATCTCGAAATCGTCAAGCTGCTGTTGAATAGCGGCTTTTTCGGCTTCAAGTTCAAGCTGCTTCTTTGCAAGGGCTTTCTTCTGTTCAGCCTTCAACTTTTCATTCAGCTTTTCTTGCCACTCTGCTTTTTGGGCTTCAATGGCTTCTGCCTGTGAATGAAGGTCTTTCAGCTTTACCAAATCGTCACCATCTGCCAGCCCGTCAAGGCTTCCGAAATCCTTAATTGCTTCTTCATAAGTCCAGCCCCCGGAAACAACCTTGAATTGTATTCCCAAATCTTCAAGCTGAACATCCGCTTCTGCAATTTTGGCTTGCAGCTTCTTCTTTGTCAGATATTCCTTTTTCGGGGGCGGGGTGGGTTCAGGCTCTTTGTGGTGTTTGTAATGAAGGGTTGAACCATCATCCACCACATCAAAGCCGGATTTATCGCCACCGTCAACAAAGGTTTCCTTCCAATCCTGATAGTTCATATCATCCGGGATATAGTAGGTTTTACCAGTTTCTTCATCCCTCGCCGCCCGTTCCCCAATATCCCCTAAATCTTCATCAAAATAGGGAACTGTGGTTGAACGGCAAAACACATGAAAGGGCGGGGCGGTAACTCCCGGCTGATAGTCCTTCATGGGAAAATGCTTTCCGTCAAGGCTGCGGCATATATCGGAAGTGTGGGAATCAAGGGTTGCAGCAATTTCAAACTGTTCAACACCCAATTCTTCAAAGCAATCCTTCTGTGCCGCTGAACTGAAATAGGCTTCTTCCGTCATTATCAGCCTTCCGGCGTTATATCGGGAAGTTTTCATCTTCTTTGCAAGTGAATCAATCGCCTTTTGCGGATCAGCACCCAACATGATATTTTGGGTAAGTTCCCCGTGAACCTCTGAAATCAGCTTTTGCTTATTACCCCAAATCCTTTCAGAAAAGTTCTTCCCATCTACCGCCCACGGTTTAGCAAGCACTTTTTCAATCTGCGATTGATCCAGTCCCGCAACATCCCAACCGATATTGAACCCCTTTTGAAGTTCGTATGCGGTATGATAGTAGCCGCTTTCAAACACATCACCCATTGCCCCGGTTACTGTTCCAAGCTGTTTTGAAAACATAACTTCAAGGCTTTGCTGTGTCTGAATTTTCAGGGCTTCCAGCTTTGAAATGTGGTACTTTGCAGAAGCATTTTCCAATTCCTTCATCCAGCCGCCCATTAAAGCGTTATCCTGCCCGTATTTGATATAGTCCTGAACATCCCACTTGAATTCTTTCAGGGCTGCACCTTTCAGATATTGGCGGGCTTCCGCAAGGGAAATTCCGTTGTTGTCGGCAAAACGCTGATACCAGCGGGCAATCTGCCCTTCAATCTGCTTTTGGGCTTCCTTGTACTGCCTTTCTATTTCAGCAACGGCGGCTGCACCTTGCCCGTTTTGGGCGGCTTCAAGCTGTTCAAAACGCAACTTCCAATATTCGCTATTCTGCATCAGCCCCACCGCCTTTCACAAAGCGGGGAACAATCAGGCGGTAAAACCTGCACACGGTTTTATTGTTCATTGTAACATTGAACTTTTTGAACCGTACCAGCATCAACCACGCAGAGAAAGCGAACACACGCCCTAAAACGGGGCTGTTATACTCCACTTCAAGGGTGACGGGTAAAATATCAATCTTCTTTATTTTCACCTTCTTCACCTTCCTTCTGTGGCGGCTGATTGCCGGATTGCTGCCCGAATGGGTTATACCCCTGTTCCTGCTGCCGTTCAAATTCGGCTTGTGCTTCTTCTTTCTGTTTTTTCAGGCGTTCAAGTTCCTTTTGCGGATCGTCAACCCACGGGTGCATCCCAACAATGGTTTCATCCGAAAGAATACCAACGGAAGCTGAACAATTTGCAATGGCTTCTGTTTCGTTGATAAGAATATCCCGGTTAAAAATAACCGTTACTTCCTCACCGTCAAAATCGCCTTGCCCTGTGTTTGCCAAATGAGAATTGACGAACCAAAGGATTTCTTCAAAGGCGGCTTGCAGTTCGGTTTCCATATCATTAGCATCTAAATCAATGTCAGAATACATTGATTGAATGTTCATCTGATTAGGGTTGCCGGAAAGCCTATCATCTTTGGCATCATAACCCATGCCGTTTTCAATGATTGCCTTCTTGAAAATTTCCACAATCGCCTTGTAGTTTTCGGCGTTTACATTGATTTCAAGGGTTTCAACCCCGCCTTTGGTTTCCCCGTCATACCGAACTTTAACAGCCCCGTATGTGGCAAGGTTCTTTCTGAACTCCCCTAAATTCTGCCCGTCATAGTTTTTCAGAACAAGAATTGTGTTCCGGGCATCTTCCTGCATATTGTTTTCAAAGTCCGAAAGCATAACATTGATACCATCTTGAAGGGATTTCACTTTTTTCAGAAGCGGCGTTTCTTGTTCGTTATACTTTATCGGGATCAGCGGAACTTTCGCCCAATTAAACCCTTGCACCTTGCCATCTTCACCGATAATTGAAATATGGGTTGAATCCGCTGCTTCCTGATTTACTACATCAGGCACAAGCGAACCGCCATCCAAAATGAAATTGTGTACCCCGTCAAGGTCATACACTTCAACCTTTTCAATCACAACCGGGTTTGTTCCCTCATAACCCACAACCAAATATAGCCTTACGGCAAAATCAAGTATGCTGTGTTCGTTGTCCTGCCAAAAGGGAAGCACTTCATACCCCGGGAACATACGGAAGGAAAATTCCCCGGCTTCATTGTAATAGGGATATAACCACGCTATACCGCTATTCAATGCCGCCTTCCCGGTGTTTTTCAGGGTTTTCATAAACCGCTTATTGAAAATCTGCTTCAAAAGTTCAATGTACTGTTCATTCTCACCTTCAAGGGCGAAAGGTTGCCCCAACAGGTAATTTGCCTTTTGGTTTACCAGCTTCCCATACTGATTATCAATAATGCGGTTATTCGGAAGGTTTTCAACTTCTTCCAGCTTGCCATCTTCCCCGATCATGGTTCTTTTGCGGGTTAAAATATCGTGTTCATTGTCAAAGTACAAATGCCCCTTTATCTGCATGATCCGCTGCGGGCTATTCTTCCACTTTGCAATCTCTTTTTCAAGAAATTGTTTATCGTGCATCTTCCCATGAACGCCTTGCAACGCCCAATTTGAAACACGCAACGCCATATTGCCGATAAAATCCAACACTTTATTTCACCCCCTTTTCATAGCAAGCTGCCATTATTTTATTTGCTGTCATATAGATTTCATCCAAATGCGAACCCATAAAATCACACACGGGTTCTTCCGTCTTTTCATTGGCTACAAGGTGAACCCCAAAGCTGAAAACGAAGGCGTGAACTAATTCGTGAATCACCGTCTGCCGGAACAATTCTTTGGATAAGCTGCAATCAAGGAAAATTTGCAAATCCTTGAAGTAGGTAACGCCCAAACATTCATCATTCCGAACCTTCAATTTTTCATTATCCCTCTGAACACTTTGAACTTCCCATATAAGCCCGTTAGCCTTAAATTTCACCTTGTTCACCACCTTTCACATTGCACCATAAAAGCAAAAGCCCGAAAACACGGGGTTTTCAAGGCTCTTTGTTACTAATTCGCTATTTTTAGTCAAAGCTGAACGCATCCGGCAATAGAATTTTCGTTACACCATACCGCATAGAATCCATACCGTGTGAAAATTCGTGATCCGGCTTGTCGGTCAGCTTCCCATCTTTATCTTTGCCCCAACAGTAGTTTTCAATTTCCTTCTTGAACTCTACACACCGGGGATGAACCACAATCTGATAGTTCTGTATAAGCTGAATACCGTGGTTCACACTGTCCTTGCCCTTGCGGGAAGGCTCTGCTTTGATACCTTCATCTTGCAATTCCACAATACTTTTCGGCTCTGCATTATCGCAAATAACCTTCTGCCCGCCATAGCCCATTTTCTTAATCTGTTCAGCTATGATTTTGTTGGTAACGCCTGTTTGATACCATTCATCAAAAATGTATATCCGCATTGCAGCGTTATCCACCATTTCACACACAAAGGCGTTTGGATCAGTAAAGCCGAAATCAAGGTTGAACGCTGATTTTATACCGGGGATTGCCCGGATTGTGTCAATGTTGAAATCTTCACACACAACATTGGTGTAAATCAGCCCTTCCGCAATGCCCCATTCGCCTTCACCTTCTATGCGGTATCGGCGGGGGTTGTTCTTCTGCATTTTCAGGAATATGCTGCGGTCAGCTTCATCCAACCATTCATTACATTGCCAAGTGGTAGTTTTTACAAAGGTATCTTCATCAGGCGTATCAAAGAAGCGGGCTTTCAGCCAGCTTGTAGCACTCCACGGGTTGAAGGTCAGGGTTATTTGCTTGAAATACCCTTCCGGCACTTCACCACGGATTGACAAATCAAGTTTGTTGAAATCATCTTCATTGGTGATTTCATAGGCTTCTTCAATCCATACCCAACACAACACGCCCTTATCAACTGAAATAGAAGTGATTTTCAAGCCATCATCCAGCCCACGGAACAGAATCTTTTGCCCTGTGCTGCGGCGTGTTATCTGCATAGGGGAAACGGTACAATCAAAGTAACCATCAAGCCCCAAACGGTGAATCGCCCATTTCAGATCACTATACACGGAATCCCGCAAAGTGTTTGAATAGCGGCGAACACATAACCCGTTGCTTTCCGGGTATTCAAACAAACGGTGAATCATGTTCAAAGCGGTTGTTTTGCTTTTCTTTGAACCACGGCTACCCTTACAAACCCGGTATCTTTTGCGGGTGTTCCAAAAATCGGCGTAATGCCTACCAACGGTTTCTTGCAATGATACTTTCACGCAATCACCGCCTATTCTGTCAGGTCATTCACAATAACCACGGGTTCAAGGTCAACATTTACATTGTCTTTGAACATTCCGTACCGCTTGCCGATTAGTTCAGCCGCCTTGATCCGTTCCTTTGCAGAAACATCAATATCAGCTATCTTTTGCACACCTTCACCTATAAGCTGCAAGGTCTGTTCCGTATGTTCCCCCCGCATAACAGCGGTAAGGTATTCAAGAACTTCCTGTGCATCAGCGGTCTTTTCGTTGTGAATCCGTTCAAGCTGCTGTTCAATATAGGTTTTCAGTTCAGGTTTTTTCAGGTTTTCTTCCCCTATGCTATAAGCTGTCTTTGGGGAATATCCTGCCCGGATTGCCGCCTGTGTAGCGTTACAATCAATCAGGTATTCATCACAAAACTTCTTTTGCCTTGCGTTCATAAACGGCAACCCCCTTTCAGTCAGGTTTTCTTCCTATGCCCCGTTACAGTGGGGCGAACTGCTTTTTTCAGTCCTTACTAAAGCAAAGGCTTTCTGTAAAAATAATTTTCCCGGTGGGTAGGAGTTCACCGACCTTGCCCGAAATCGGCTATGAGTACCCCACCGGGAAAATAAGAAAATCAGCAAGTTTCCCTTGCTGATTTCTCATTCTATATTGTATCACGCCCCTTGTATAATATGATATAGGAAACACATCACTTTTCCTCACATTTTATAGGCAATTTCAAATTCCTTCAAAGCGTACCCGTGCATATTGAGAACATACTGATATGTAAAGTTCATTTCAACAGCTATCGTTTCAAACTTCTTGAATTCAACATACCGCTTGAACAGAAGGGAAATGTAATCAGAATTCTTCAAGCCCTGAATCTGATTGATTATCTTGTGTTTCTCGTCAACAAATCTATCAATTTCAGCATTGATTTCTGCTTCAAGGTCAATAATTCTGCATATTGGCTTCACAAACGGGGCATCCCCGGAAGGGCTTGATTGCACCCGTTCTTTGGAATAATCAAACCCGCCGCCGCTTTGTGCTTGAAGCCGCAAATCGTGAACTTCCTTGATTTTCTGATTGATAACGGTATCTAACCGCTGCAACTGCTGCAAATATTCTTTCGCTTTCATAGGCTAAATCCTTTCTTCATCTTGAATGTGTAACTTGAATGAATGAAAAACCCTTTATTCATGCGGATTAGAAAAATGTTTTTTATACGGTCATTCAACTTCAACTTGTCATTTTCTCTATATTTATTTTTAGCGAAACACTGTGAAATCATAGTGTAAAAGTTCTTGTTTATAAAGAAATCAAAATCAACTTGAATAACTTGAATGAAATCCCGTAAACCCGCATAACATCAAGTGTTTTCATCCTTCAAGTTCCAACAACCACAACTTGAATATATCTTGAATGGCAACTTGAATTTTGAAAGTTAATTTTCAATAATCAGCTCTGCACACAAGGCTTTTATCCAATCACGGCGGGGAATCTGTGCAATCCATTCATCAGGAATACCGCTTTCACCACCACAACCGTAATATATCCCGGCAAGCCCGCCAGCAACCGCCGCTATTGTGTCAGTATCTTCACCCAAATTCACGGCTGCAAGCACACAATCCCGGTAACTGTCTGTGTTCAGGAAGCACCAAAGGGCTGCTACCATATCGGCGGTATGAGTGTAAAGTACATTGGGATAGCGTGTTACTGCCCGCCCGTAACTGTTCCAATTCTCTTTATCATCAAAAGCCCCCATGTGCCACCTGATACAAAACATTTCTTCTTCCGTAAGGTGAATGTGCTGTTGCAGCATCATCACCGATTTATCACCATGCCCCGGAAGAAGGGTTGCATTGTTATATTCCCACGCTTCATTGTCTGTTCGCTGGTAATTATCCAGCTTGCATAAATCGTGAAACATTCCCACAATGTAAGGGCTGCTTTCGTTCCCCCACAATAATTCAAGGCGTTCTGTGAAGGAAAGAAGCGTTTTGGTTACTGCAAAGGAATGATCGAACAACGCCCCCGAATATGCCCCGTGGTGGTGAATGGAAGCCGGGGCTGTGAAGAAGCTGTTTTCAATCAGCCATTGCTTGAATTCTTCCGGCACATAGTTTTTCATCAGCTTTGAAAACTGTTCAATTCTATCCTGTTCGGTAAAATTATTCATTATCTGAACTCCCTTCCTGTTTTCGTGTCTTTGATTTTTACCCGTTCAATCAGTTCAAAACCAGCTAAACGAATAATGAACTTCAAAATTTTTATCAGTTCAGAAGCCCGCCTTTCGGTTTCGCTTTCCTCTCTGATTATGTTCTTTGTTCCGGCGTAAGCCGTTGGATCAGCATACCCTTCACTGTTGTAATATGGATTGTTATTCATAGATACCTTCTTTCCCTTCAATTTCATCAAGCCGCCTGCAAGTAATATCAAAGTATTCTTCATTGATTTCATAGCCGATATAGTGTCTATGATTTAATACAGCCGCAACCGCCGTTGTTCCACTTCCTAAAAACGGATCAAGTACAACATCCCCTTTCTTTGAACTATTACGAATCAAAGTTTCAATAATGTTCAAAGGCTTTATTGTTGGATGTCCGTATTGCTTTTTGTCTTTGGCATTTATAGGTTGGTAAAATACTGTCTTTGCTTCTGTGTAGTTTTCCGGGTTACAATAGCCTGATTTCCTGAAATACAAGCAATATTCTTTGTCTGTTAAATATTTATTGTTAAACAGGGGCATCGCATTTGTTTTGTTCCATATCAGAATATCAAATGCACATCCTAAGCCCTTTACGAAGTAATCAATATACATTGGAATTTGCTTGTGATTACACCAAATGTAAATATTGATATTCTTCATAACACGAACGATTTCATCAAGAATTGCTGCGTTGAATCCGGCTGTAAGGTTGCTATCCTGAATCTGATTATTCATATTCTGAATTGATTTTGCTAATTTACTTTTCCCGCCAGCCTTTGTATTTTCAATCAGATACGGGGGATCTGTAACAACCAAATCAACGCATTTATCAGGAAGGGCTTTCAACCCTGAAAGGCAATCTTCACAATACACGGTATCGGTTTCAACTCTCTCTCTCTCTCTCTGCTGTGTTCATTCAAAATGTTCACCTCTTTCAACTGTCTGCCCGAACAAATATCCGGTGCTTCTTTTTGTTCAGCCATTTATCAACAATCTTCATGTTCAAAATGCGGTTCACTTGCTTTGAAAATTCAATGTTACTCATAGGCTGCAAGCTGTTAGCAAGGCAATATTCCTGATACCGCTTGTAAACCTTGTTTGTGGGTTCGTTCTCAATCTGAAAATCTTCATCTTCACATTCTTTGAAGAAGCCCAAAATTGGGTTGTTGTTTTCCTCGTATTCATCCATTGCCTTTTGAACCTTTGAAGAAGCTGTGAACTGCCTGTTGGTAAGCACCCGCTTCAATCCTGCAATTCCCAAATTTATCAGGTATTCCATAACTTCATCCGTTTTCAGCAAGTGCTTTATATACGGGTTGAAATCAGGATCAGCGGCGGTAAACCGTGCATCAAAAGGAATGATTGTCAATCGCCGCTGCACCGCCCCCGTTTTATCCTTGATACGGGGAATGTTGTTTGCCGAAAATAACAGCTTTGAATAATTGTTGAACTCAAACGGATTTTGCCCTTTGCGTTCTGCTGATACCCTTTCACCCGTTACTAATTTTTTGAAAATTGCCGGGTTTGCAATGAATTCATCCCCTATATCATCACCGATATTTGCCAGCTTGCCGAACATTTCAGCGGTTTTGAACCTATCACCCAATTCTTTCAGGTCAAGGGAAGCAATGTTTTCTTCCCCTAACAAGGTTTGAACCATTGAAAGAAATGTGCTTTTTCCGTTGGATTTATCCCCGGTCAGAATGAAGGCTTTGCCTAATTCATTTCTGCGATAGAAACAATATCCAATGGCTTCTTCAAGCAACGCCCTGATAGCCGGATCACCACAAGCGATTTTGTCAAGGGTTTTATCTGCCAATTCAGAATAGGCTTCCGGGTTGTAATCCCACCTGATTTTGTTTGTGATAATGTGTTCCGGGGTGAACTCCACAAAGGAATCATCCACTATGTTATATAGCCCGTTTGCAAAGGCTATCAGGTTTGCATCTTCCGCTTTTGTGTTTTCCCTGATAAGAATATCAAGGTATGCAAGAACTTCCGTTCTTTTCGCCCTGTTCAACTGTGGTATGTGCTTTATCATTTCAGCTTCAATTTCTGCAAGCCCGGAAATGTAAATCCCGTTTTTGTAGATATGTAGCTGATTGTTGATCTTGATAATGTGGTGATTGTTCTTCAAGAAGGTTGCGAACTTGTCAAACAAGAAGGTTGAACCCATAAAGAAAACAGGCTTTTTGAAAGCATCATCACGAAGGATTGTTTCAATTTCATCATCCGCAAGCGGAACTTTCAGCACAAATTTATTGATTATCCTGATTGTTTCCCTTGCTTCTTCAACGCTGAAATCATTGCTTTGCAAGGTCAGAATATAGTTAAACAGGCTTTGGTTTCTTCCATCCCCGGCTTCCATGTTCAGGAACTCCATATTTGATTTCACGGGGAAAAGCCAGCGGGGAAGGGGCTGTGCTTCCTCATTTTCTGCGGTATCATAAAGGATTTCCCTTTGTTTCCCGTTGTGTTTCAGCACTTCATAAGAATTTCTTGTGCCGATTTTAATATCAGCGGTCAAACCTATTGCCAGTTTGCAGCCTGTTTTGTTGGTTGGTACTCCGCTGTTCTTGAATAGGAAATGCTTTCCCCGGCTGGTTTTATAAACCCGGCAAGTCAAAGCGTATTCCTTTACTACTTTGAACAGTATTTCAGAAGTTTCAGAATCATCAATATCAATCAGAATAGTTTCCGTTGCCAAAATTCCAGCGTATTCCGGCAATGACTGAACCTGTTCAAAGGTTTTGAAATCCGTTCTGCCCTTGAATTTCTCTATGCACTTCTTATTCTTTGTTTCAACAAAACCTTTGAAGAACAATTCTAATCACCGCCTTACATGAAATATTTGCAACAAAATTCTTCCGGTTCAATGATTTCTGCCGCTTCCTCTGCTCTTTCATCAACCGCATTTTGTAATGCTGTGGTAACAGCTTCATCAATGGTTTCCACCCAATCAATTTTTGCTGCTTCCAATTCTTCAAAGAAGGCTTGCATGAATTCCTTTGCCTTCTTTTTTGAAAGTGAACTTTCAAGATTGCTTTTCAGTTCAGAAAACGCTTTTTCTATAAACCCTTCTTTTATGGCTTCACTGATAACGCCTTCTTCTGCCAAATATACAATATCCGTTTCGCTGCCGTTCCTGAATGTTTTACCGTGCAAGCACTTCCCATTCTTGAACCAATGGCGCCAACGGCAAGTTTTATAAAAATCGTTCATTACATCACCCCGAAATCTGCTAATCTTTTATTTGCAAAATCAATGTACCATTGCCGATCCAACTTATCAGGTACGGAAACACCCTTCACATCATCATTGAAAATAAAACAATGTGCCGGGGAATTTGTCAGTTTTGCGGCTGTTTTTCTTGTGGCATGAACCTTTTTCACCCCCGGATCGGAAGGGTTCTTTGAAGCAAACACTCTGATACACTTTTCTTTAATAGGCGTATCGCCGTAAAGAATGTGTGTGTATTTGCTGCTTATCCTTGAAACAAGCTGGAATTCCCGCAAATCTTGACATTCTAAAACCGTTCTTTCAACCGGAATACCCTTTATCATGTAGTCAACCAACGCCTTATTGATAATGGGTAAATCATAGCTTAAATCATTCAGCTTCATCACATAGCCGCCCTTTGCTTTTACTGCTCCGGTGTGCCTATCAATCAGCAAATAATTGTTCACATCCTTTTGGTATATCGTGCCTATGAAGGTATCGAAATCCATTTTCATTCCGGTTCGCTGTTCCCACTCATAAACAATATCATCCAAAATATCAAAGTCACGCTCATAATCATTCAGCTTTACAATGATACCATCAGTATTGTTTTGAATAAGTTCACAATACGGTTCAATGTGTTCAACCAAATCCAGCAAAAGCAACTGCCCGTTTATGCAAATGCTGTTGTTGCTCATAGGATCATACAATGCAGAAGATTTCTGCTTCATCTGCCCGGAAATGGCGTTATCCATAATCTTAAATGGTTGTCGGGCTTTCTTGTCGCCTTTCCGCTTGAACTCAATGTTGCTATCGTGGATAAACTCGAAGTTTTCCGGGTGATCCATTACCCTATACCCAAAATGATATTTCTTTTGAAGGGAAGGGTAATATGCGGTCACATCAATAATCAGGAACACCCCGGAAGAAGAATATTTCAGCCTTGCCCCGTGACCGCCGCCCCATGCAAAGGTGTGTTCAACCCCCGCCACAATCTGTTTATCCTGTTTTTTGGTGTAATCGTGGTTTGCCGGGTTTGCGTACCAATCCGCAATGTGACGGTACTTTTTCAGTTCCAAGCAATCAAGGATTGGGAAGCTGAATTCATCATTGAAATCTGCCCCCTTCCTGTTACCGCCTAAAATTTCAGCGGCAAGTTGGGCTTTCGTCTTTGATATGGAATCCATGCTTAAACCGAAGTGTTTAATGAAGTACATCATGGTATTAAATTCTTCTGTCCGTTTCAGGAAAACTTGTATTGTCTGTTCAACATCATGCTTGCAATATCTCACGGTTTCAGCAATTTCTTCTTCCGTCAATTTGCGGTCAATGTTGAATGGAACAGAAGTTTCTTTTATGTTGTTCCCCATGAAGCCCTCAAAGGATTTCAAGCCTACATCAGTATTAAGCATCACATCATAATTCCAAAGGGGAAAGTTCCTGAAAAGGCTGCTGAATTTCCAGCCGGGATTTCCCTTCACAATGATATAATCGTTTACCTTTTTAGGATCGAACCCGCAAAGGATAGCTTTCAAAATGTACTGATCGTAGTGGCGGCTGTTAAAACCACACCATATTTCTTTCATATTCGCCTTATATAAGGCTTCAAGCTGTTCCGGCGAATTGATTATTACATGGGTTTTCTTTGCGGTCATATCCATAACCACCACAAGCCAATCATAGGCGAAAACCTCAAAATCATAGAAAAGCACTTGCTTCACTCCTTTCTGTATTTTGAACGGGGTTGCCACCGTTCCCCCGCATTACCGGGGCATTGCTGCCCCGTGGCTCTGCGTTTAATCTTCCAGCACATAGACTTCTTCAATAGCAAAGGCGTTATAACCCTTGTTGTCGTAGTAACGCACCTTGTATTCAAAGTTGTTGTCAATGGCTTCCGCAATATCCATAATCATATTGCCGTACTGATTGTAGGTCTTGAACTGAACATCAATCGGTTCAGCCATTTCCGCAACCAACGCCCGCATGAACTCATTGGCAATGTGAAGCTGGAAGCCCTGTGTTACCACCTGATTCATAAAGATCAGGCTGTTCTTATACTCGCCTTCCACAATCTTCATCCAGCAAGTAACCATCGGATCGCCCTTCTTGCTCTTGACAAGCTCCAACTTTGTTACTGCGACCTCGTAAGTATCATGCGGAACTTCACGCCGCCCGCCGTTTTCGGCTGCTTCCTCAACATCCTTTGCAAGCCCTTCCGTGTCAATCGCCTTGTCGAATTCATCCCAAATGTTAGCCATGATTTTTCACCTTTTTAACCTTTCTGTTTTTAGTTTCTTTTTGCGGTCAAGATACCCTTAACCAATTCAAAAGCCTGTTCCTGCGTGAACCCGGCTTCCACATAGGCATCATAAAGCTGTTTTGCCGTGGAAGCGGATTTCTTTGCCGCTGCTGCCGGATCAATGTTGAAGGGATTTTCCGGCTTATTGCCCTTCTTCATTTCCTGCTGCTGTCTGAACGCCGCCGCAATAACGGCGTTCATCAGTTCATCAGGAATACCAAACGGATTGTTCATTGTCTGCACCTGTCCTTTCTTTACTCTCTTGCTTTACGCTTACGGCGGGGCTTTTCTTCCTCTGCCGGGGCTTCCGGGGGATTCATTGCACCTTCAACGGGGGCTTCCTCTGCCGGGATAGAATCATCCGTTTCACCGCCGCCCGGTGTCCATGTTCCGGCTTCCTTTTCGGGGTGCTGTTCTGCCGCCGTTTCAGGGGCTTTCTGCGGGGTTTCCTGTTCAGGGGTATCATTTACCGCCTGTTCCCCTTTGGGGCTGTCCTGCGGCTTATCTGCGGTTGTGGCGGGGGTTTCCGTTCTCTTTCTTCCGGTTCTTCCAGCTTTCGCCGGGGTAGTAGCTGCGGGTGTCACCGCTGCACCGGAAGCGGCGTTTTTGTTCGCTTCATCATACACGGCAAACAGGGCATCCACATCAAGGGGAATATCCTTTGCGTTCACCTTCAAACGCCCGCCGCCGAAAATCACTTCATTGCTTTTGAAGCTGAAAGTTCGGGCATCACCATCCGCAACAATGCGGGCAACCACATCCACCATTCCGGCAACCTTATTTGCAACCTTTTCCTGCAAGTTCGGTTTGATAGCCGTGATCTTATCGCCGCCCTTGCGTGTAATATCCTTGCTTGTGTCCTCGTGGGAAATCAGGATAATATTTTCATAGTCAAGGTTCATCAGGCGTTTCAGCGTGTTCAGGAATTCGCCCCGCACCTTATCCCACGCACGGAAGGAATCATCCGATTCATGGGTAATACCCATCTGCTGATACATATAAAGGCGGCAATGCTCATACAAATCTTCCAACAGGTCAACAATGATTGTTCGGAAGCTGTTTTCCTTCTTTTCCAGTTCGGAAATTGTGTCCTTGAACAACTCCCAAGCAAGCGTTCTTTTCGTCTGCCGCCCCTCAACCTTCACTTCATCCTTAATGCGGATATACGGGGCATCAACGAACTTGATATTGCCATCCGTATTCAGCATAAGGGGATCGGGGAAGGCGTTTGCAAAGGTGGTTTTCCCACAAAACGGCACGCCGTAAATCCAAAGCACACGCTTTTCAACAGCTTCAATGTTCCTTCTCTTGTTTTCAGGTAATTTCATAAAATAATTCCATCCTTTCTCGCAATACTCTTGAAATTCACAATACCTACATAGGTAACTTTTTTCTTGCGGGAACTCTGTTTCCTCATTCACCGCTTTTATTCCAAACAAGAATTCAATCACTTTTTCAATGTTGAACTCTATTTGAACAACTTTGACTTCCACCCCGGACAACGCTTCTTTCAGCCGTTGCCTGAATTCAAGTAGGGTTTCTGTCTTTTTCTGCCGGATTGTTACTTTGGGAATGAACACAAAGAACATATTCCGAATTTTCTTTCCGGGGTTGTTCTTCTCGAAGAAATACTTGTATTCGTGAAGCTGCCCCGATTGTTTGTAGCCCGAAACATTGTTTGAATACTTGAAATCGTAAAGATCATAAGTATCAGGAAGTTCAACACCCCGTTCAAAGACTGTTGCCGGAACAAGGTAATCAATGAACCCGTGGAAATCATCATCCTTGATTTCAACTTCAAATTTGCCACCGGGCGGGATTGCCGTTTTTGCAAGCGGGATCACCGTTTCAAACTTGATTATCTCGTTTATGTGTTCATCCGTGATAATCGGGAAGCTGAAACAATATTCCCTGATTGCTTCTTCAAGGCTTTTTTCAATCCCGGTATGAACCGCTTGCCCCAAAATTAAAGGGTTGTCAGGTTCGGTTGCCGGAATAGTGGTTATTCCTTCAAGATAACGCATTTTGAACTTTCGCTTGCATCTTTCAAAGCAATCAACGCTGCTGTGTGAATACCGCAATTTATCACCCCTTTCAAAAGTTCCTTGAACTGTTCAAACCCTTCCGGGTAAAGGAACACCCCAATTCCCCCTGATTTATTGATCCGGCTGATATTCAGCTTTTGCAATTCGGAAGGTCTGCCATTGGAAGCCTTTACTTCCACCGCAACCATCACCCCATTCACGCAAGCCAAAATGTCAGGTATGCCGGATTTCTGAAAGCCGCCGCCCCAAATTTTGGTGTACCATCCCACCATAGGGGCGTTCATTCGGTCTGTGGGATAGCCCGCCGGATATATACCCACCGAATGAAAATGTTTTTTGATCTGCCCTTCAAACAGCTTTTCTTCTGCCATCTATTCACCGCCTTCCCCGTAATGTTCAAATGTGCTAATCTGAACCATTGCAGAAAAGATTGTTGAAAAGTGCTGCATAGCGTTGTCACGGTCAACATTATGCTTGTCAGCAATAGCAAGCACCTTTTCAATTACACCGTTTACAACTTCCGAAAAATCATCCATATAAGCGGCGTGTTCCTGTTCATTCAGGAAGTTTTGCTTGTCTGTCATAACACGCACCTTCTTTCTTCAAATTTCTAACGAAAAATTCAGTTCCGCTTTGGGAAGCCTTCACATGGCAAATGTGGTGTTTGCAAGCTGTTTTCCGGCAAGGTTGGTGTTTCCGGTTTGACTGCGAACAAACCACTTCACCATGTTCAGAAGTTCCCCTTGTGTCGAAGTAACCGCCCATCACTTCACCGTGATTTTGACGGAAGCGGAAACATTGCTTGTTTTGGAATACTTTGCAGCAACATCCGGCAAATCTTTCTTCAATTTTGTGCTGTCAATGGTGGTTCGGGTTGTGGCTGCAACATAGGTGAACTTCACATCCTCATTTTCAAAGGATTTCACCCCGTACTTTTCCATTGCCGCCATAAGCTGAACCCGCATTTCCTTTTCCTGATCCTCAATCTGCTTCTTCTGCAAGGTCAGGGTTGCAATACTCTTGATAATCGCCGCCGCTTCTGTCTGCATGGTTGCAAGGGCGGTTTCCTCGCTGAAAGCATCTTCACAATCCGGGGAAAGTTCGGTGCATACATCCTTGCAGCTTTCCCTTTCCTCGCACTCCAAACAGCAACACACCTTGCCGCAAGCGGAACTTTCCATTGCCTGTTTACACTTAATCATTGTTTGAACTCCTTTCCAATTCAGCGTTCATTTCCTGCTGAATTTGTAAAACTGATTTTGAATAGTTAATTTCAAAAATGCCTTGCCGCCATAAGTAGGAAGCACCGCCTTCACCCATGTTGTACGCCATCAGCACCTTTGCCGGGGTTTCGTACTTTTCAAACAGCTTCCGCAATATGAACATTCCCGCCCTGATATTGTCATAGGGGTTCAGGAAGTCAGCAATTTCAAGCTGTTCTTTCAGGTATTGGTGATTTACTTCATTGATCTGCATTAGCCCGTAATCGTTGGTTGCACTCACAACATCCGACCGGAAGCCGCTTTCCTGCTGGATCAACGCCATCACAAAGGTAAAATCCATTTCATAGGCTGCGGATAGGTAGAAAACAAATTCTTGCAAATCTTCATCCATAGGCACATCAAGCGGAACAAATTTCAAATCCCCCGCCCATTCACCGGGCATTTCACCTTCAAAGATTTTCCCGTCAGGCTTTCCGAAAATCAGAATTTCCTTTTTGGTTTCCGGTTCGGTTTGTTCGGGGCTGCCGCCACCTTTTGAACAGATTGCCCCAATGCCGAACCCTACAAGGGAAAAGATAATTGCCACCACTACCCATGAAATCAGAACACGCTTACCAATCGAAGCCTTCTTGATATTTCTTGAATAGTTCATCTGTGTAATCCTTTCTTAATTCCAAAGTGTGAAGAATATCTTCTTCAACTGTTCCGGGGCAAATCATAAGGTAATAGAAACAAGTCTTTTCCTGCCCGATCCTGTGAATTCGCTTCTTGCTCTGTTCAAACAGTTCACTTCTATCTGTCAGGGCGAAGTAAATAATTCTGTTTGCCTTCTGCAAATTCATCCCCATTGCCCCCGCCTGATACTGAACAAAGGTGATTGAATCCCCGTGTTCCTCATAGGCGGCAAGGTCTTTTGTTTCCCCATTTACCACCGAAAAAGGGCGTTCCAATTCGGCAAGGGCGGCTTGCATGGTGTTCAATTCGTCATTGAAGTTATAGAACACAATCAGCCTATCTTCTGTGGATTGCACCAAATCCTTAAAGGCTGCAACCCGTTCCTTGTTTAAGTAGCTGCACATCATACGGGAATAAGTACGGTGTGAAAGTGTGGTATCGCCTATGAATTCACGCCCTTCAATGGTGATAACCGCATCCCGCATGAACTTCCGGTATTCCTTTGTTGGTTTGGAATGAACCGGGATCATCACTTGTTCGGGAAGGTCAAACACTTCTTCCGATTTCATAAAGATTGCACCGTGTTCAGCAAGTTTCTTTTTCAGGCGGTCAACATTCTTGTAACCTACCACATGGGGAATCCTGAACCCGCTGTTGTGATCTTCAATCCATTCCGTTTCAACATACTGCTTGTAAAAAAGTTCTTTGCTGATATTCCATCCAAGCAACCGAAGCTGCGACCACAATTTTTCATACTTCCCGGCTGTTGGTGTGCCGGATAGCAAAATCACATTTTCAGGCTGCATTTTCAGGATAAATTTTGACCGTTTCGCCGTTTCATTCTGAATAATGGAACTTTCATCAAGCACCAATGTAAAACCGCTTATATGGGCGAAATATGAACGCCTGAACACCAAATCATAATTGATAACGCCCACGCACTTTCCGATTGTTTCCGTGAATTCTTCAAGCTGCTTTTTGTTCGTCAGGTCAAACACGGTCAGCGGGTAATGCTCTTTGAAATGGCTGATCCAATCGTCAATTTTGGATTTTTGACAAATCAGCACAATTCTTTCAGGGAAAGAATCCGCCTTTTCGCCGCCTACAAAGGTTTTCCCTAAACCCATATCAAGGTAATATGCAACCCGATTTTTCCCGGCTGTCAGGTCAAGGGCTTTCTGTTGGTGGGGGAATAGCTGCATAAATCAGCACCCCCTTAATCTTCATCAACATCAATCCCGGTGATCTCTTTGAAAATAGCCTTGTCGAAATTCGGAATTGCTGTGATAATTGCCTTTTCACGGTCAGAAAGCCCACGCCACCAAATAACCGCACATTCGGAATTATCCAAAATTTTCAGATAGCCGCCTGTTGTTTCCGCTTCCGGGTGTGCCGCCTTTTCTTCATCCGTCATATCAGAAAGCCAAATGTATTCAAGCACATCCCCCGGAATCTGATTCAACAAATAGCGGGCTTCACTGTTCAGCCAATCTTCATAAGTCCATTCAGAAGGCTTATTGAACAGATAAATTTTCGGGCTTGTGGTGTTGAAGCATCCATTGGAAAAGCTGCACTTGTTCCAATCGCCGCTGTTCCGGTTGCCGCTGTTCCAATCGCCGCTGTTCCGGTTGCCGCTGTTGCAAAGTCCGGTGCAACCCTTTCCCGTATTCACGATTTCAAGCAATTCAGCCCACGGGATTTCACGCACGATTTCCAGCTTGTCAGTACAACATTTATCCCCATCTTCCGCAACCGTGCCATAGGCAACCACTTCCGCAACCTTATTTTCAGGATCGAAGCGGTAATAATTGAAGCAATCAGCCGCCTTTTTACAGAAGTGCATACCTTCATCACACACGGAAGGGGTAACATCTTCTTCAAATTTGCCGGGGCAAGTGTACGCTTTGTTTCGGCAAGTCCAATCAGGATTGAACACCTTGAACCCTTTAACAACTCCTGTTTCACTCATTTTGTTTATCCTCTCTTTCTGCCATCAGGCAATTTCATTCAGGGGAACTTCAATTCCCGTGTATTCTGTGAACTTCACGGAAGAAATAAAGTAACTCCAATTTGTCAGCTTCACCGCATAGCCCCACGGGAAAACGCCATCCCTTAACCCTTGCATAACCCATTCTTTGGATTTCTTCATCAGCTTTGCCGCAAGGGTAACGGGCAAATTCACAACCCCGTCATGCTGAACCGTTGCAGCGGGTTCAAACATTTCAAAGTAGGTTTCCTGAACCCCCAACGCACGGGCAATTTCCTGTTTCCGCATTTGGGAAGGTTCGTTTTTGCCTGAAAGATATTGACTGATTGACGACCTGCCGATCCCGGTAATCTTGTGGATTTCCCCCTGTGTCAAGTCCAAATCTTCCATGAGTTTTTTCAATTTGTCTGCAAATGTCATATTCACTTCATCCTTTCTTTGTTCAGCCCTCAATCATGGGGCTTTTGTTGTACTGTTCCTGAATCCTGATCCGGTACTTCCCGGCTACTTCCTCACGGTTCAAAATCCGAAATTCGGATTTCTTATCACGCAAGGTTTCAAGGTACTTTGCCGCTTCCTGCTGTGTGTCGAACTCTAAAACCCGGTCAATACACGCCGCAATCACTTTCTTCATCTTATTCACCGCCTTTCTTTTAGTTAAGTTTCCTTAACTTTTTGTGTAAAAAAATATAGGTATAAAGTCTTTGGGAATTTCAAGAAGTTCACAACATTTATCCATTTCCATTTGCGAAAACTCCACACGATTATTCAATTTTGCGGAAAGTGAAACGCTGGAAATCCCAAGTTCTTTAGCAAATGCACTTTGCGTTGTGAACTTCTCTTTGATCTTCCCCCTTAACTTTGAATAATTGAACGACATTTTATCACTCCTTTCTTTGGGTGGGGAAGAAGCTGTTTAGGCTTCTTCCTCAAATTCTACATTGCAATCGCCGCATATAACATGAACTTCCTTTGTTGCCCTGATAATGCACCCGCACACGGGGCAAACATATTTTCGGGAACTCTGCTTTGTTTTAGTTGCACCGGGGATTTTCGGAAGGCTTTTTCTGTGAAGTTCAAACTTCTTATCCTGCATCCCGGCAACAAAGGCTTTTGCTTCATCATTCAGGCTTGTTTTAGTCCAGCCGTATTTTGCATCCTTTTCAACCGTCAAGCCGTGCTGTTCAGCCGCTTCTTTATATTTCTTATTGTGGTATGTGCCGCCCCTGCTTGTGTCCTGAACCCCAATTTGCAGATTGTAAAGGTGAACCATTTCATGTAAGAGGATTTCCGCAACCTGTTCAAAAGGTCTTGCAAGGTGTTCCGCACAAATATTGATTTCATAGAAGCCATCATCTTTCTTCATTGCTTCAAGTGCTTCTTTTGTCAGGGTTGCAAGGTCAGCAACCTTTTTCTGTTCGCCAACGCTCCACGCCTTCCAAGCGGTACACCACCCATATGCACCTTTTGTTGTGTCCGGGCTTACCGTGATAACAGGGGCTTGAAGTTCACCGTTATAGAACTTTTCATTGAAAAACTTGAAAATAAATTTTCAAGTTTTTCAATCACGGGTTTCAAACTTGTTTCTTTCATATCTGCTACCGCCTTTCTTAATTATCGAATACAACCCGAACCGTTCTATATTCAAGCTGTCGTTTCCAATCGTCAAAGCCGAAGGTGTGTTCTTTGCACTCCCATTTAAGATTTACCCCGTCTGTACTTTCGGCAAGCTGTTTCAGGTAATCTTCAATTCGGTTCAAATTTCCCCTGTTCCATTGAAGCGTTCCTTCATCACATTTGCCCTCTTTCATCTTTGAGTAATTCAGGGCAACCAACTCTGAATATTCGTTGAAGTCCTTAACCAACTTCATAATAAAATCTTTCATAATCACTTCATCCTTTCATTTTGCTTGCCGTTGCAGCGGCTTTGTTCGTTGTTGTTTGGTTAAGTTTCCTTAACTCTGAATATAGTATAGCATCCTTAACCTGATTTGTCAAGGGCTTTTTTAAGAAAACTTAACTTTTTTTCAAAACCACTTGAAATTTCCTTAACTTTGCTTTATAATATAAGAAGTAGAAAGGAAGGTGATCCCCTTGTCAAGTACATTTAGAAAAAGGCTGATTGAAGCTATGCAAATTCGGAATATGACACAAGCCGACCTTGTAAAAGCTACCGGATTATCTAAACCAAGAATCAGCCAATATGTAAATGGTACTTATGAAGCAAAACAGCAAGCCCTTTATGCTTTAGCAGAAGCACTGAATGTAAATATTTCATGGTTAATGGGAAATGATGTTCCAATGGAAATTGACTATGAAAAATTGCATCAGGAAGTAAATGCCTGTGAACTTATCGAAAAGGCATACGGGAAGGAAGCCTTTGAACTTATCCGGTCATATCTTGAATTAGATCAAATTGACCGTGAAAAATTCATGGAAGCTATTTCTATGTATTCCCAATTAGATGTTTACGATAGAGGAAGCATAATCGAAAGAATGAAGATTCTGCTTGAACAGGAAAAATATTCTATTCAAAAAGAATCATCAAACGGGAAGGCAATGTAATTTATGTAGATTTCAAACCTTCAACATAAATTCAAGGTACATCCAAGTTTTTATTCAAGTTGAATAGTGCTGTGAAATAGCGGTTCTTCAAGTCATTCAAGTTAAAACCTCTTTTATAATGATTGAAGAAAAAATCACTGTAAAATTACAGTGTTGTTCAAAATATAAAAGTAATAGAAACAACAAGTTGAAGTTGAATAAGTTGAAGGTTTGAAAAGTTAATTTCAAATTCAGGAAGGAAGTTTGTCATGTTTGGTAAGAAAAAGCAAAGTTTTGAAGGGGTTACTGTTTATACGGCGTTTCACCATATCAACGGTTTACCCATTGCCGAAAACCTTTTATGTGAAGTGTTTTCATACCCGGATAGAATTGAATTCAAAGCCGGAACAACAAATATCAAATTAGCACGGGAAAAAATTACTGATATGTGCCTTAAATTTGATACAGAAATCCAAAATCAGGCTGTTTCAAGTGTGGGCGGGGCAATCGCCGGGGGTGTAATGTTTGGAACTTTGGGTGCAATAATCGGGGGAAGGACAAAAAACAAAAAGGTAAAAACCACCACCCAATACTTGATTATCACTTACACGGGGGAACAAGGTGATTTGAAATATATCGGTTTTGATATAAAGAACAACCCCCCTTCTGCTGCAAAGCTGGTTAAAGAATTCAGGGAATTAAACACAAATTCAGGGGTTCAAATTGAACTTTGAAAACAAAAAATTCCCCCGTCAGTGCTGCAACACCAACGGGGGATAGCGACCATAAATCAGGATGAAGTGATTTAGGCGGTCTGTCTATATTATATCACTTCACGCCTGATTTTTCAAGATAGGCGGTGAAGTTATGAAAAATCCTAATGGATATGGAACAGTAACGAAGCTGTCAGGGAACAGGCGAAAGCCCTATATCGTGAAGGAAGGTGTGTCAGGAAGGCAAAAACCCATAGGTTACGCCGCCACACGGGAAGAAGGCTTGATAATGCTTGCCAATTACAACAATGATCCGTGGGATATTGAAACGGAAAAAATCACTTTTCAAGAACTCTATGAACTGTGGCTTGAAAAGCGGGCTGTGAAATTGGGTGATTCAAACAGAAGTTCCCTGAAATCTGCATATAAACATTGTTCCAAGCTGAAAAAATTGAAGTATAAGCAAATCAAATCATACCAAATGCAAGATTGCATTGATAGCTGCGGCTGTGGGTACTCCACACAAGGGGCAATCAAAAACCTTTTCGGGCATCTTGACCGTTTCGCAATGGAACTTGATATAATTTCAAAATGCTGTTCTGATCTGCTCACCTCTGAACCTATACCGGAAACAAGCAAGGAAATTTTCACGGATGAAGAAGTTTCCCGGCTGTGGGAAAATCAAAATTTCCCGTGGGCTGATTCAGTCCTGTTCTTCCTTTACACGGGGTTCAGGATTTCAGAAATGATTGAACTGAAAGTTTCCACCATTGATTTTGAAGTGGGTACAATGCAAGGTGGAAAGAAAACAGCGGCGGGAAAGAACAGGCTTGTTCCCATTCATTCAAAAATTCAATCCATTGTTCAAAAGCGGGTTGAACAGTCCAAAAGCGGCTATCTATTTGAGTACAACGGGAAGAAGCTGAACCAAACCCAATATAGGGCTTTGTGGGCTGAAATTATGGGGAAGCTGGAAATGCAGCACACCCCGCATGAGTGCCGCCACACATTCAGAAGCCGCCTTGATTCAGCCGGGGCAAACAAGGTTTGCATTGATCGGATCATGGGGCATAAGTCCAAAGGCACGGGTGAACGGGTTTACACCCATAAAAATATAGAAGAACTCAAAATGAACATTGAACTAATAACAAATTAGTAACAAAAATAGCGGCAACCCCAGAAAAATCAAGGGTTGCCGCCTTTTCTGTGCATATTGTACCACAATTATTGCATCTGCTGTGAAAAAATTCTGTAGAAAAGTGAGCAAAAGTTCCACCGGCACTCTTAAAATTTTTTGCTACTGCCAGATTTTCTTGCAGGACAGTATGTCAAACGGTATAATACATTTAGTTGTATTATGATGCTATTTATTTGTCAAGGAGTGACGTTATGCTGAATCATCTTCTGTCCTGTTTGGGACGGTACAAAAAATATGCCCTTCTGGCACCTTCTGTTATTTTGATTGAAGTATTTATGGAAATCCTTATGCCTTGGATAATGGCTAAAATTATTGATGTGGGAATCCAAAATGGTGATGTGCGTTATGTCACCCGCATGGGTCTTCTAATGATTGCCATGGCGCTGGCATCCCTTACTGCCGGCGTATTGGCCGGCCGCTTTGCCGCTATAGCAGGCGCCGGACTCTCGAAAGGAATTCGGCAAAAATTATTTTATAAGGTGCAGGAATTCTCTTTCCGCAATATTGACCATTTTACAACAGCCTCTTTAATCACCCGTTTAACCACTGATGTAAACAATACGCAAATGGCATTCATGATGATGATTCGCACTGCCGTGCGTGCACCTATGATGCTTATCTGCGCTACGTTGATGGCTGTATATATCAATGCCAGCTTAGCTAAAATTTTCCTGGTAGCTGTTCCGTTCCTAGGCGTTGCCCTATATTTCATCGGTTCCCGCGCCTATCCGCGCTTTCAAATTATGTTGACCAAATACGATCAACTTAACGCGCGAGTACAAGAGAATCTCTCTGCCATTCATTTGGTAAAGGCCTTTGTGCGGGAAGACCATGAAAAAGAAGTTTTTCGCCAGGCCGCGGATCAGCTGCGGGATACGCAGCTGCGCGCTGAGAAAATCCTCTTGTGGAATGCGCCCATCATGCAATTGGTAATGTACAGCTGCATGATCGCAGTAGCCTGGTTTGGCGGCAACCTGATTATTGCCGGTGATATGCTGACCGGCGAGCTGCTCAGTTTTATCAGCTATATTTCACAAATTCTCATGTCTCTCATGATGATTTCCATGATTTTTATTATGCTGATCATGTCCCGTGCTTCAGCACGGCGCATCTGCGAAGTGTTTGACGAACCGTTGGATTTAACTGATTCCGCTGCATCTGATGATCCGCAACTGCAGGATGGCTCCATTGAATTTCGCAATGTATCCTTTTTTTACAATGAAGAAGCCGCTGCCCCTGTATTACATGATATCAATCTCTCCATCGCTTCCGGACAGACGGTAGGAATTTTGGGCGGTACAGGATCCTCGAAAACAACATTGGTGCAGCTCATTCCCCGTCTTTATGATGCCAGCTCCGGCGAAGTATTCGTTGGCGGACGCAATGTGCAGGACTACAAGCTGCATACACTGCATGAGAATGTAGCTGTGGTATTACAAAAAAATATCCTCTTCTCCGGCACCATTAAGGAAAACCTGCGTTGGGGCAATCCCAACGCCTCCGAAGAAGAATTGATTACCGCATGTCAGGCGGCACAGGCCCACGACTTTATCATGGCCTTTCCACAAGGCTATGACACGGATTTGAGCCAAGGCGGCGGCAATTTATCCGGCGGACAAAAACAACGGCTTTGTATCGCCCGCGCTCTTTTAAAGCATCCTAAAATTATTATTTTAGATGACAGTACCAGCGCTGTCGATACTGCTACCGATAGTCGCATCCGTCAATCTTTTCGCCGCGATCTGGCGGATACCACCACGATTATTATTGCCCAACGGGTCAGCTCCGTGCAGGATGCGGATTGCATCATTGTTATGGAAAACGGCACCATCAATGCAATTGGAACCCATGAGGAATTATTGAAACATAATGCAATCTATCAAGAAGTATATGATTCTCAGCAGAAAGGAGCCCTGTGACATGCCGAAACCACCAAAAGGAATCAGAAAACCCCAACATATCAAACAGACCATATGGCGCATTTTCAGCTATATGAAGGGTTATCGTCTGCATTTATGTGTATCTGTGCTCTGTATTCTTATCAGCGCAGGTGCCTCCATTGCTGGCACCTATTTTCTCAAACCGTTGATTAATAACTATATTTTGCCTTTCGTTGGTCAGCAAAATCCCGATTTGTCTGATTTCATTTTTATGCTGTCCGTCATGGCTGTCATTTATCTCTCAGGAACTATTGCAACTTTTGCCTACAGCCGCATCATGTTAGTGATTTCCACCAGCACCTTATTTCAAATCCGCACCGAATTATTTGATAAAATGCAATCACTGCCTATTGGTTTTTTCGACAGCCACACTCACGGTGAACTGATGAGCCGTTTTACCAGTGATACTGACACGTTGCGGGATCTATTAAGCCAGAGCCTTTCCCAATTTATCTCTTCCTTTGTCACTGTCGTGGGCGTATTCACGATGATGGTGATTCTCAGCCCCTTGCTGACTTTACTGGTACTGTTGATGGTAGCCGTAATGATTTTTGCTGTGCGTACAATTGGCAGCAAAAGTGGTATGTATTTTCAGAAACAGCAACAAGCTATCGGCGCTATGAATGGTTATATCGAGGAAATGATAGAAGGACAAAAGGTGGTCAAAGTATTTTGCTATGAGGAACGGGCCAAAACGCGTTTTGACCAATTGAATAACAACCTGTGCCATGCTTCTACCAGTGCCCATACCTTTGCTAATATACTGATGCCCACCATGGGAAATCTCTCCTACATTAATTACGCTGTCACCGCGATATTCGGGAGTATCATGGCAATTCTTGGTCGCTTGGATTTGGGAACTGTAGCAGCATTTTTACAATATACGCGTTCATTTTCCCATCCCATCACGCAGATTTCCCAACAATTTAATGCCCTGCTGAACGCGTTGGCGGGAGCGGAACGTATTTTCCAATTGATGGATGAACTACCGGAGGCCAATCTCGGTCAAGTGACTTTAGATCGCAGCCAAAAGCCTCCCATGTGGCAGTTTCCTCAGAAAAATGGCACGATCAAACAAATTCCTTTGCAAGGAAATCTTTCTTTTGAACACGTATTTTTTCACTACACACCGGATAAACCAGTGCTGCATGATATTACATTTCACGCAGCGCAGGGACAGAAAATCGCTCTGGTGGGTTCCACCGGCGCTGGGAAAACTAGCATCACCAGTTTAATCAATCGCTTTTTCGATTTATCTGGCGGCGCCATTACCTATGACGGAATTGATATCAATCAGATTCGCAAAGAAGATTTACGCGGCACTTTGTCTATGGTACTTCAGGACACCCATTTATTTACTGGCACAGTATTGGATAACATTCGTTATGGCCGCCTAGATGCTACAGATGAAGAAGTCATACATGCAGCATGTTTGTCTAATGCCCATTCTTTCATCCAACATTTGCCTGAGGGGTATCACACAATGCTCACCGCTGACGGCAGCAATTTGAGTCAGGGCCAACGTCAGTTACTGGCTATCGCCCGCGCTGCAGTAGCCAATCCCACTGTGCTAATTTTGGATGAAGCCACCAGTTCTATTGACACGCGCACAGAAACGCTCATAGAACAGGGAATGGACCAGCTAATGCAGGGACGCACCGTATTTATCATTGCCCATCGGCTCTCTACCGTGCGCAATGCTGACCAAATACTGGTATTGGAACACGGTCAAATTATTGAACAAGGCAATCACCAGAGTCTGCTGGCGCAAAAAGGAAAATACTATCAACTTTATCACGGTATGTTCCAGCTAAGCTAAGAATCATGCTTAAAAAGGAAATCATGATAAAAGGAACATGTACAAATAGCCTTTGTCAGCTTATGTATCTGCTTAATAAACAGAAATACCCATTCTATTTTGATACGTTCTCCCCTTTACTGGACAAAATCCAGCAAAGGGGATTTTTGCATGAAATATGCTTCTCAGGGAAAAGCAGATGTTCTCGTTCAGGGAAGTCTGATACTTCTATTCAAATATATTATTGCTAAGGACTGCTCCGTTAAATTCACCAAGTCATATTGAAACAGGCGGAGGCTTATGATAATATCTAAAATAACAAACTGGAATTAATTAAGGAGTTGATTTATGATGAAAATAATTGAAACACATGGTATTACATATATTGAACCTCTAAGTGGAAGCTGTGAATGGTATTGGGGGAACGATTGCACGCATGGAGATTTATATGAGGCCGAAGAACTATATCGGGGCCATCATCCTGTAAACTGTAACCGTCTTGTATTCATTCATTATCCTGATGGCCGTGTCGTGGAGCCAATCAAGGGAAACGCCGGACAATACTTCGGTCAGCCTATTCTATATAACGGAAAAATACAGATATTGCTGGCTGACTTTCCAAAGTCTCTGCTCTGTGTTTTACAATATGACGATACAACAAATCGAATTACTGCAATTGCTTCCTTACCTTTTACAGAGATAAAAGATTGCTATGGTCTTCTACTTCATCAATCACCCTTGATGCTTACACGGCAGGCACATGATGGCAGATTTCAAATTATCTGGCCGGAAAAAGTCCAATTTGACATTGAAGAAACGGAAAGCTTTTGTGAAAGAAAGAAACAAAAACTATACTTTTGCCGCTGGCATGAAGATCCAGAATATCGAGAGGAAATTGTCGTCCGTGCCTACCCTACCGGAAAGATTTTAGAAATCATTCCGGGATTCTGGAAAGACATGCCAAACGGTCAGATATGGGTCCTGCGGTAATTTGGATAGCTTGAAGGAAAAATTTAAAAACAGATATATAGTAACGCTTATCTTGAAAAGGGGCAGTCCGTTTCGCAACTTGACAAATATAGAATCTGCTACTTATAATATATCTGGCAAAATATAAAAATAGTCAGCATTTTGCCCAAAATACATTTTCTAATATGCTAATTTATACCTTTTAATCATCCTGAAAGGTATACTTTTTACAAACAAGGAGGCTACTGTGGAAAAAGAAACAGTTTCTTTAATTATTCCCTGTTACAACGAACAGGCGACACTGCCAGCCTTTTATCAAGAACTGCAAAGTGTACTGCAGACATCGCCTTACCACTACCAATTACTCTTTATCAATGATGGCTCTAAAGACGATACGCTCTCAATTTTAAAAACGTTAGCAGAACAAGATAGCCGGCTGTCCTACATCTCCTTTTCCCGCAATTTTGGGAAAGAGGCTGCTATGTACGCCGGCTTTCGTAATGCCATCGGTGACTATGTGGCTGTAATGGATGCCGACTTACAGGATCCACCACATTTGCTACCTACCATGCTGGAAATTTTACAAAGCGGTGACTATGACAGTGTAGCTACCAGACGAGTTTCCCGAAAGGGAGAACCCCCCATCCGCAGTTGCTTTGCCCGTTTGTTTTATAAATTAATCAACCGTATCTCTGAAGCAGATATTGTGGACGGTGCAAGAGATTTTCGCCTGATGAAAAAAGAAATGGTAGAAGCAATTATGCATATGCAGGAAACCAATCGTTTTTCTAAAGGAATTTTTGGTTAGATCGGATTTCGCACCTATTGGCTGCCTTATGAAAATGTTAACCGTATTGCCGGAGAAAGCAAATGGAGCTTTTGGAAATTATCTAAATATGCTATTGATGGTATCATTAACTTTTCCCAAGCGCCTTTAAGCATTGCTTCTTGGTTTGGCTTAACCATTACAGCATTAGATTTCATTGCTGTAATTTTTATCGTTATACGCCGTCTACTTTTCGGTGATCCAGTCGACGGCTGGGCTTCTTTGGCCTGTATTATAACCTTTCTGGGCGGTGTGCAGCTCTTTTGCATGGGTATCATGGGACAATATATTGCCAAAACTTATACAGAGACAAAAAAGCGACCCCATTACATCGTTGCTGACAGCAATTTGGAACACATAGAAAGGATTGGCTGACATGCTAAAACATTTTCAGGTCACACTGCTTGCAGAAAAGAATCGTTTCCAATTTATATTTTTTTGTACCCTCCTTTTAGGTTTAGCAGCACATGGATATTGTTATTTTAATTTACTGTTTTCCCACGACGCTCTGCATCTTGTACAAGACAGCAACAGCGCTGTTGCGCAAATCGGTTTGGGACGTTTTCTCAATCCGCTCTATTTGCAGCTGCGGGGTTCTATCTGCTCCAGCAGTCTAATTGGCATACTATCTCTTTGTTATCTCACCATCTCAATTTGGCTGATGATTATGCTACTGGATATTAAACAAAAGTTGTTAATTTTCTGTGCCTGCGGTATCCTGACCGCAAATACTGCTATTACTTTTTTAAACGCGTCTTATATCGGCGCCGCTGATGTCTATATGCTGGCTCTGTTGCTGAGCGTTGCAGCGGCTTATATTGCAGCTCAATACCGTTACGGCTTTTTATGCAGTCCTATCCTGTTGTGTATGTCATTGGGTCTATATCAAAGCTATCTACAAGTAACTGTTTTTCTCTGTATGTTGTCCATCGTCAAACTGCTTTTGGAAAATAAACCTATCAAGACCACAATTTTTACTGCTGCAAAATTGCTTTTTGCGCTTTTATCTGGTCTGTTGCTTTACAAGGCCGTATTCCAATACACTTTGACCTTAACTGGTGTAGATATCATGGACAGTTACAACGGACTCGCCAATGTGGGCCAGTTTGAAAATCTAGCCGCTTTATGGCAGTTGACAAAACAAACCTGGCTTTATCCACTGCAATATTACATGACACCACAGATCAGTAATTCACAAGCGATAGCAGTCTTTAACGTCATCTTAGGAGTATTGCTTCTCCTCTCTTTGGCCCGTATTCTTATCCGTCGTTCCTCATCTCCAGGGAAACTGCTACTGTTGGGTTGCCTGATTTTTTTAATGCCTTTTGGCATCAATGTAGTTTATTTTATCGCTAATGGTATGGAGCACGCCTTGATGATTTATTCCTTTTTTCTTGTGTATCTGTTTTTGCTCTATACATTAGATGTCAATATTTCTATTCCTGCAAAGAAACAAAATCAGGAACAAACAAACACCCCACAAGTTTTTTCCGATATTCCGCGATGGATTGCTGTTGTTTGTTTGATTTATGTCATTTTTCATAACATCAATTTTTCCAATCAGCTTTACCTAAAAAAGGATTTGGAATTTCAAAGTACCTTGTCCGTTATGACCCGCATTGTAGACCGAATGGAGCAAACAGACGGTTATATTCTCGGACAAACGCCGGTAATACTGGTAGGCTCTCTGTACAACTCACCGCTCTCCCAAGAGAGACCGGGCTTTGAGGAAATCACAGGACTCGGATGTTCACAAAATTTTTCTACCACATATTATTTAACCTATCAATGGTATTTTGAACAAATACTTGCCTACCCCATTCAATTATTGGATCCTGATGAAGCCTCAGCTTTCTTGCAGTATCATGCGGTGCAAAGCATTCCTGTATTTCCGCAAAAAGGCTGTTGTGCCCTGCTTGATGATGTACTTGTCGTGAAATTATCGGATTAAATCAAACGCAATTGTTTTCAGACAAATCTATCACAGAAAGGGCGGTAGAAAGTGATTGCTTTTTACCTCCCTTTTTGCACAATATATAAAATCCCGTCGAAAAAATTCTCGACGGGATTTTCATCACATATTTTGGACTCGCAATTAACGCTTGGAGAACTGTGGAGCTCTTCTCGCGCCTTTCAAGCCGTATTTCTTTCTTTCTTTCATTCTTGGGTCTCTGGTTAAGAAACCTGCTTTTTTCAGAACAGGACGATATTCGATATCAGCTTTCAACAATGCTCTTGCGATACCGAGACGTACTGCTCCAGCCTGACCAGTTGTACCGCCGCCATGTGCATTTACCAACACATCAAAACGGCCTTCTGTTTCAGTCAAAACCATTGGCTGTCTGATAATCATTTCCAGTGTTTTTTTACCGAAATAATCTTTAGAATCTTTACCGTTAATTACGATCTGACCATTACCTGGCACCAGTCTTACTCTGGCAACAGAGGATTTACGACGGCCTGTACCGTAGAACTGCACTTTTTCATTATTTGCCATTGTTCATTTCCTCCTAACCGATAATTTCCAGTACTTCTGGTTTCTGAGCCTGATGTTTGTGGTCAGCACCAGCATATACGAATAATTTGGTGAACATTTTTCTGCCCAGACGGTTATGTGGCAGCATACCTTTGATTGCTGTTTCCATAGCCAGAACCGGTCTCTGAGCCATTAAATCTTTATACTTAATAGAACGCAGACCGCCTGGATAACGGCTGTGACGACGGAATAATTTCTGTTCCATCTTTCTGCCTGTTAACACAGCGTCTTTTGCATTGATTACGATTACATAATCGCCGCAATCTACGTTTGGTGTAAACGTTGGTTTATTTTTCCCTCTTAAAACTGCTGCAACCTGAGAAGCTACACGACCCAGTGGTTTGCCGGCTGCATCTACTACATACCATTTTCTATCAACCTCATTCGGTTTTGCCATATAGGTGGTACGCATTATATTCCCTCCTTAGAACATTGACAAGAAATAGATAATAAATGAGTTTATATAGTTAAGATCCGGGGCTCTGGATCATAGAACTAACTTGCTCAAACGGTGTTCGAAAACACACTCATATATTTTAACTCATGGACAACAAATTGTCAACGATAAAATACATTTTTTAAATATAATCCACTGGCCGGCGCGGTACGTCCAGCCAGGTGACGATTTTGGGTAGCCAATACCTGCGGAATCACATCCACTTTTTTGCGATACAAACCGATATCCAGCACCGTGCCTACCATGATGCGCACCATATTATAAAGGAACCCATTTCCGTATACATCGAAAGTAAGCCACTCTCCCTCGCGATGCAGATTCATATAATACACTGTGCGCACAAAGGACTTCACCGTACTGCCTGCTGCAGAAAATCCCTGATAATTGTGCGTTCCTTCTAAAAGTCTGCAGGCCTCCTGCATGAGCGCATCGTCTAACTGCCCGGGATAATGATAAAAATACTGATTGCCAAATACCGTTTTTTTATCGCTGTTCCAGACGCGATATTGATAGTGCTTTCCCAAAGCGCTTTTTCGAGCGTGAAAAGTCGGCGCAGCTTCTTCCACCGATCGAATATAAACATCTGCCGGTAAGTGTTGATTAATTGCACGAGCCAGCTTTTCCACAGGAATCAGAGATTCGGTATAAAAATTAACTACCTGCCCCAATGCATGTACGCCCCGATCGGTCCGCCCTGCGCTGTATACTCTTGTTTCCTCTTTCAGCAAACCGCCGATAGCTTCTTCTAAAGTTTCCTGCACAGTGGGCAATTGCTCCGGATTTAGCTGTGCCTGGAATCCAAAATAACGACTGCCATCATATTGTATTACTGCTTTGATATTTCGCATAGTTCCTCCGTCATATGAATCTTGTGAAAAAGGCACCGGCAATCATACACAGACACAACACTCCAGTCACAGCATCTCTTCCTCCATATTTCAGTGCTTTCAAACGTGTACGATTCTCTCCGCCATGATAGCAGCGCGCTTCCATAGCCATTGCCAGCTCATCTGCCCGTTTAAAAGCGTTCAAAAACAGCGGCACCAAAAGAGGAATCATCGCCTTGGCACGTTCAACTAAATTGCCGCTTTCAAAATCCGCTCCCCGGGCAGCTTGCGCCTGCATGATTTTTTCTGTTTCTTCTACCAGAGTTGGAATGAATCGCAAAGCAATGGTCATCATCATGGCCAGCTCATGGGCAGGCATACCGAAACGCTGAAAAGGCTTCAGCAAATTTTCAATTCCGTCTGTCAGCGAGATGGGCGTTGTTGTCAATGTCAAAATGGAAGTCAGACTTACCAACAACAGCAAACGTGTGCCCATGAAAATGGCCTGCCGAATCCCTTCTTTTGTAATCGTTAAAAATCCCCATTGCCACAGCGCTTCGCCCGGCGTCATGAACATTTGCAGCGCCACTGTGAGTAGCACAATAAAGGCAATGGCTTTGATACCGCGGAAAAAAAATCTCAGTGGAATTTTTGAGATTAGAATGACTACAACAGACAATAGCAGCATTGCACCCAATCCCCAAAAGTTATTCACTACAAACAGTGCTATCATATATAATAACACTGCCAAAATTTTAGTACGGGGATCCAGCTTATGCAAAAAAGAGTTGCCCGGCAAATATTGCCCGATGGTGATATCCTTCAGCATTTTGCCATCTCCTCTCTCTCTGACAAGGCACGCAAAATTTCATCTTTTATTTCATGAAGCTCTATCAAATCAGTCCGCACGTTTAGTCCTTTTGCTTTTAATTCCAACAAAAGCTTTGTCAATGTCGGAACTCCTACACCGATAGCCTCAAGTTCTGCATGATTTGAAAATACTTCCCGCGGTGTACCTTGCAAGTGAATCTGCCCATGGTCCAATACAACCATCCGCTGTGCATAGCGCGCAACATCATCCATACTGTGAGAAACCATCACGATAGTCATCCCTTTTCGATGCAACGCTGCGATTTCTTCCAGAAATTCTTTGCGCCCTTTCGGGTCTAAACCGGCAGTTGGCTCATCCAACACCAAATATTTCGGCTGCATAGCCAAAACGCCAGCAATAGCCACCTTACGCTTCTGACCACCACTCAAATCGAACGGAGATTGCTTCCGTAGACTCGCGTAATCCAATTTTAACAATGCCATAGCATCTTGTACCCGCTGCCGTATTTCTGCATCGTTTAAACCCAAATTACGCGGTCCAAAGGCAATATCCTGTTCTACCGTTTCCTCAAATAATTGGTATTCAGGATACTGAAACACAATGCCCACCTTCATGCGCAGTTCTTTCAATTTTCCTTTTGCTTCCTTCTGATTGATATTCAATCCGTCTACCAGTACATCCCCTCTGTTGGGCTTCAACAATCCGTTTAAATGCTGAATAAGGGTGGATTTGCCCGAACCGGTATGTCCCACGATTCCGAGAAATTCACCCTCATTTACTGTTAAACAAATATCCTGAAGTGCATGACTTTCTGTTGGGGAACCTTCCTGATAAGTATAAAATACATGTTTTACTTCTAAGGACATAATTCCGTCACCATTTCCTCTATTGTCATGAGATCTGCTGCAATCTGTTTATTTTCTTTATGTAACAATGCTGCCAATTCCACCACTGGCGGTACATCCAGCTGCATTCGTTTTAATAAATCAACATGGGTAAATACCTCTTTTGGCGTTCCCGACAAGACAATTCTGCCATGTTCCATTACGATTACACGATCTGCCAATACAGCTTCTTCCATAAAGTGAGTAATATTAATGATTGTAATTCTCTCTTCTTTATTCAATTGCTGCATCGTTTCCATGACCTCTCGCCGTCCCAGCGGGTCCAACATTGCAGTCGGTTCATCAAATACAATATATTTAGGCCGCATTGCAATAATGCCCGCAATCGCTACCCGCTGTTTTTGTCCGCCGGATAACAAATGCGGTCCTTTATCTTTATATTCCTGCATTCCAACCGCTTCCAACGCTTCATCTACCCGTTGCCGGATAATGGAAGGCTCCATACCCATATTTTCCGGCCCAAAAGCCACATCTTCCTCCACCGTAGTGGCGACTAGCTGATTGTCGGGATTCTGAAACACCATGCCAACCGTCTGACGAATTGTCCACAAGTCTGCTTCGCTTGCTGTATCGACAGCGTCCACTTCAACTGTTCCTTCAGTTGGTAACAAAAGAGCATTCAAATGCTTTGCCAATGTCGATTTTCCACATCCGTTATGCCCTAACACAGCAATATGTTCCCCTTCATGAATTTCCAGAGAAACATCATCTAACGCTTTGACTTCCTGTTTTGTTGATTCTTTATAAAATATATGTGTGAGATGATTGAGTTTAATCATTGTTTTATGCGGGAAACAAGAGAAGTCAGGAACGAAATTCCTGACTTCTATGCCCTTCTCCTTATACCAATTCTACGATAGCCATTGGAGTTCCGTCACCACGACGGCATCCCGATTTTACTACACGAGTATAACCACCCTGACGATCTTCGTATTTCGGAGCAATTTCGTCAAATAATTTCTTCGCTACATCTTCTTCGGTCAAATAAGCCAGCGCCTGACGATAAGCGTGCAGATTACCAGCTTTACCCAGCGTAATCATTTTTTCAACAATTCTTCTAACTTCTTTTGCTTTCGCTTCGGTTGTTTCAATCTGACCGTACTTCAGTACAGAAGTAGTCATATTTCTTAACAGCGCACGACGCTGAGAACTATTGCGACCTAAGTTTCTATGAGGCATTTTTGTTCCTCCTTTACTACAAAATTCACTTCTATTCTTCTGTGGATCTCAAGCCTAAACCAAGAGCCTCCATTTTTTGCTGAACTTCTTCCAGGGATTTTTTGCCCAAATTCCGCACCTTCATCATATCATCCTCTGTTTTCTGCGTTAACTCAGAAACTGTATTGATTCCAGCGCGTTTTAAACAATTATAGGAACGAACAGATAGGTCTAACTCTTCAATGGTCATATCCAAAATCTTATTCTTTTCCTCTTCTTCTTTTTCAACCATGATTGGCACATGATCCATGCCGTCGGTCAAGCCGATAAATAATTTCAAGTGATCACTTAAAATTCTTGCAGCCAAACTCACCGCATCATCCGGCTTGATACTGCCATTGCTCCATAATTCCAATGTCAGCTTATCGTAGTCAGTCCGCTGACCAACGCGCGTATCTTCCAGATAAAAGTTAACTTTGTGAATAGGAGTATAAATAGAATCAATCGGAATTGTTCCTATTGGCTGATCTTCTTTTTTATTTTTTACAGAAGATACATAACCACGACCACGCTCTACTACCATCTCAATATATAAACGGCTGTCTTCATCCAACGTTGCAATGTGCAAATCCCCGTTCAGTATCTCAACGGATTCTGTCGTAATGATATCTGCAGCAGTCACTTCACCTGGTCCGTTGGCATCAATGACAATAATCTGTGGTTCATCTGTGTCAGATTTTAACGCCAATGATTTGATATTTAAAATAATATCCGCCACATCTTCCACTACACCAGGTACTGTGGAGAACTCATGCAGTACGCCGTCAATTTTGATGGAAGTAATCGCTGTACCAGGCAGAGAGGATAGTAAAATACGTCTCAAGGAATTTCCCAGTGTTGTTCCATACCCTTTTTCAAGGGGTTCTACAACAAATTTACCATAAGTATTGTCGTCGCTCATCGCAACACGTTCAATATTTGGTTTTTCAATTTCAATCATCTTTCAACCTCCTACTTATACGCAGTATAACCTAAGAGTCATGATTATCAATTATTTGGAGTACAACTCAACAATCATCTGTTCTTCAACTGGTATATCAATATCTTCTTTACTTGGCATTCTCACAACTTTAGCGGACAAATTGTCTACATCAAGTTCCAGCCATGCAGGAGGATTTTTAGAACCCAGATTATCAGCCAATTCTTTAATCAGCGCAGAGCTCTTACTCTTTTCTTTCAGCTGAATTATATCACCGACTTTTAATTCCATGGATGGGATGTTTGCTTTTTTGCCATTCACAGTAAAATGATTATGGCGCACAAACTGTCTAGCTTGTTTTCTGGAAGCTGCAAAGCCTGCACGATAAACAACATTATCAAAACGGCTTTCCAACAAAATCAGCAGATTTTCACCTGTGACACCTTTTCTACGTTCAGCTTTATCGAAATAAGTTTCAAACTGATTTTCCAATACACCATAAATACGACGAGCCTTCTGCTTTTCTCTCAGCTGCAAACCGTATTCACTCTGCTTATTTCTGCGTTGACCATGCTGGCCAGGCGCATAATTTCTATTTTCAATTGCACATTTGCCGGAGTAGCAGCGATCACCTTTCAAGAACAGTTTTACGCCTTCTCTACGGCACAAACGGCAAACAGGACCTGTATATCTAGCCATTCCTCAATTGCACCTCCTCAGACTCTTCTACGTTTTGGTGGACGACAACCATTATGAGGAATTGGAGTTACGTCCTTAATCATACTTACTTCTAAACCTGCAGCCTGTAAGGAGCGAATTGCAGCTTCTCTACCAGCACCAGGGCCTTTTACATAACATTCAACTTCTCTCAAACCATGTTCCATAGCAGCTTTTGCAGCAGTATCAGCCGCAGTCTGTGCTGCATACGGTGTGCTCTTTCTGGATCCTTTGAAACCCATACCACCAGCACTGGCCCAAGATAAGGCGTTACCATTCATATCTGTGATGGTAACGATTGTATTGTTAAATGTAGATTTGATATGAGCGATACCCTTATCAACATTTTTACGTTCTCTGCGTTTTACACGAGTATTAGCAGTCTTTGGTCTAGCCATTTAACATATCACCTCTTACTTTTTACGTTTCGCACCTACAGCTCTAACTTTACCTTTACGAGTTCTTGCATTTGTTTTTGTTCTCTGGCCTCTAACCGGCAGACCTCTGCGGTGTCTCACTCCGCGATAGCAACCGATTTCAGACAGACGTTTGATATTCAGAGAAATTTCGCGGCGCAGGTCACCTTCAACCTTTAATTTACCAACGATCTCTCTCAGTTTCTGTACTTCTTCTTCTGTCAGATCACGTACTCTTGTGTCAGGATTGATTCCTGCTTCTGCCACGATTTTTTCAGCAGTAGCTTTGCCAATACCATAGATATATGTCAAGCCGATTACAACTCTTTTTTCTCTTGGTAAATCAATACCAACGATTCGTGCCATTTGATGCACCTCCCATGAGAAACTCTATTTATAAATTAACCTTGTTTCTGTTTATGTTTTGGATTTTCGCAAATTACCATCACTGCACCTTTTCGGCGAATGATTTTGCATTTTTCACAAATTGGCTTTACAGAAGCTCTTACTTTCATTGCTTATACCCTCCTTATCGGAAATAGGAAGTATCTTACTTAAACCGGTATGTGATCCGACCTCGACTCAGATCATATGGAGAGAGTTCCACTGTCACTCTGTCCCCGGGTAAAATTTTAATAAAATTCATTCTGATTTTGCCGGAAACATGCGCCAATACCTTATGCCCATTTTCCAGTTCAACCTGAAACATTGCATTTGGCAGAGGTTCAATTACTGTTCCTTCTACTTCAATGACATCCTTAGACATATATGAGATAGCCTCCTTCATTACACCTTCGACTTTTACAATTCCGTTAAAATTAATGGCCCATCTTCTGTAATCGCAACAGAATGTTCAAAATGAGCAGATAACTGTTTATCATTTGTAATCACAGTCCATCCGTCTTTCAAGACCGAAACACCATGTGTACCGACATTGACCATAGGCTCGATCGCCAAACAATAACCAGCCTTCAGCCGCGGGCCATGTCCAGGATCTCCATAATTTAGAATTTGTGGCTCTTCGTGCATACTGCGCCCAATTCCATGACCGCAGTAGTTACGCACAACCGAGAAGCCATTACCTTCCGCATGAGTTTGCACAGCATGGGATATATCGGAGAGCCTGTTTCCAATAACGGTCTGCTCAATCCCTTTGTACAAACTTTCTTCTGTGACTTGCAACAGCTTTTCTGTAGTCGCAGAAATCTCACCAACCGGTATCGTTCTGGCAGCGTCACCGTGATAGCCATTGATCACGACGCCAATATCAATACTGATAATATCACCATTCTTTACCGTTTCTAAACCTGGAATTCCATGTACTACAACATGATTAACGGAAGTACAGATTGCAGCAGGAAAACCACGATATCCTTTAAAAGATGGCTCAGCACCTTTGGATATGATATAGTCTTCCGCAATCTGGTCTAGTTCTTTGGTACCAACACCTGGCTTTACAGCCTTAGCGAGTTCCTCGTGGGTTTGGGCCACAATGCGACCTGCATCACGCATATATTGAATCTCCCGCGAAGATTTGGCATGAATCATGCTTAGTTGCTCCCTAAAGCTGAACGAATATCAGCTAATACGTCTTCCATAGATTTGCTTCCATCTATAGAGCTCATAATACCTTTGGATTGATAGTATTCAATTAGCGGCGCAGTCTGCGCAGCATATACATCTAATCGATTACTAACTGTTTCAATTTTGTCGTCATTGCGCTGGTACAATTCGCCACCGCATTTATCGCAAACGCCTTCCACTTTTGGAGCTTTATTGACTACATGAAATGTCGCACCGCAGGTTCTGCATACGCGGCGTCCGGTCAGCCGGTCCACCAAAAATGCCTTATCAACTTCAATGTTGATTACGCGATCCAATACCATACCCAAGTCTTTTAAAATTCCATCCAGTGCATCAGCCTGCTGCACAGTTCTCGGAAATCCATCCAAAAGGAATCCATCTTTACAGTCTGCTTCTGCCAGACGTTCTCTTACGATACCAACTGTTACTTCATCTGGTACCAGTTGTCCCTGCTCCATATATTCTTTTGCTTTCAGGCCCAATTCTGTGCCGTCCTTTTGTGCTTTACGAAACATATCACCGGTGGAAATGTGGGGAATCTGATATAACTCAACCAGTTTTTCCGCCTGTGTCCCTTTTCCGGCGCCGGGAGGCCCCATCAGTATAATCTTCACTGTAATCCCTCCAAATCACATTACTTCATAAAGCCTTCATAGCTGCGCATCAATAAAGATGCTTCCAATTGTTTCATCGTATCTAAGGCTACGCCCACTACGATCAATAGCGCTGTGCCGCCGAAAGAAATATCCAGACCTAACAGGCCCATCAATAATGCCGGCAAAACTGCGATAGCAGCTAAGAAAATTGCACCAAAGAGAGTAATTCTACCCATTACCTTGGCGATATAATCAGATGTTGGTCTACCTGGGCGCAACCCAGGAATAAACCCACCGTTTTTCTTAATATTATCTGCTACATCTACGGGATTGAAGCTAATAGCAGAATAAAAATAGGTGAAGAACACGATTAACAGTGCATATAAAATATTATATGGAACACCACGATAATCAAAAAATCCTGTTACCACCTGAGCAAAGCCGTTATTTGGGAAAAATGAAGCAACTGTGCCAGGGAACATCAAGATAGACATCGCAAAGATAATAGGAATTACCCCTGCAGAGTTTACTTTGATTGGAATATGTGTGGACTGTCCGCCATATACCTTACGGCCAACTACACGTTTTGCATACTGCACAGGAATTCTTCTCTGTCCTTCCTGAATTGCTACAACAGCCACAATTGCTGCCAACGCGATTACCGCAAATAGCAATACAATCAGGAAACCCATTGCACCACGTTCTACAACGAAATTGTATAATGTGAAGAGCCCGTGAGGCAGACGAGAAACAATCCCCGCAAAAATAATCAGGGAAATACCATTACCGATGCCTTTTTCTGTAATCAACTCACCAATCCACATCAAGCATGCTGTACCGGCAGTCAATGTCAAAGCAATCAGTGCAATGCTGCCAAAAGAATCGCTTACTAGCGCGGATCTAAAGCCAAAGGAAACACCAATAGCCTGAATAAAGGCTAATACAACAGTCAAATATCTAGTATACTCAACAATTTTTTTACGGTCCTCTTTGGCCAACTGTTCCAATCTCGGAACAATTACAGTCAACAGCTGTATAATAATTGATGCGTTGATATATGGTGTAATACTCATCGCAAAAATAGAAAAGTTTCTAAATGCACCACCAGATACCATATCAAAAAAGCCTAACAATTTCGCTTGATCTGCTAGCTGATTTATGATATTGCTATCAATATTCGGCACTGGAATGTGCGCACCAATACGGAAAACCAGGAACATCATTAACGTAAAAAGTATTTTTTTACGAGTATCTTCAGCCTTTACTGCATTTCTGAGAGTTGATAACAATTAGATCACCTCTACTCGGCCACCAGCTGCTTCAATTTTTTCCTGAGCAGATTTACTGAAAGCATTTGCCTTTACAGTGAATGCTTTTGTAACTTCGCCATTGCCCAGAATTTTTACGCCACCGTTTTTAACCTGTTTTACGATGCCGTTGTCAAATAACAGCTCTGGTGTAATTTCAGTATTTGCTTCAAACCGTTCTAAACGGTCCAGATTTACTTCTGTGTATTCTACTTTGAACATTGCATTTGTAAATCCTCTTTTTGGCATACGACGCTGTAATGGTGTCTGACCACCTTCGAATGCAGGGCCCTTGCCGCCACCAGAACGAGCTTTCTGACCTTTATGACCTTTACCGGCAGTTTTACCTAAACCGGAACCAATACCTCTACCTTTACGCTTTGGAGCCTGTTTAGACCCTTCAGCAGGTTTTAGCTCATGGAGTTTCACTTAAAAACACCTCCTACATTAAGCTTATACTTCTTCAACACTTACTAAGTGATGAACTTTTGCAATCATACCTCTGATAACAGCATTGTCGTCCTGTACAACAGAACTATTTGTTTTCTTGAGGCCGAGGGCTTTTACGACTTTTCTCTGTTTTTCAGGTGAACCGATTACGCTTCTTACCAAAGTAATTTTTAGCTGTGCCATCTCAGAATCCCCCTTAACCTAAGATTTCTTCAACGGTCTTACCACGCAGTCTTGCTACATCTTCTACTCTCTTCATGGCACCTAAGCCCTGCATAGTAGCTTTCACGATGTTCAAACTTGTGTCAGAACCCAGAGATTTTGCTAAGATATTTTTGATACCAGCCAATTCCACAACTGCACGTACTGCACCGCCAGCTATAACTCCGGTACCTTCTGCAGCTGGTCTCAGCATTACGCGACCTGCGCCGAAACGACCAACGAGTTCATGTGGAATTGTACCATTTACTACTGGTACTTCAATCAAATTTTTCTTTGCATCTTCGATGCCTTTACGGATTGCTTCTGGTACTTCGTTTGCTTTCCCCATACCAACACCAACAATGCCATTTTCGTTCCCAACAACAACCAGAGCACTGAAGCTCATACGACGGCCACCTTTTACAGTTTTCGCTACACGGTTGATCTGGACAACTTTTTCTTTCAATTCATAGTTGTTAGCATCTAGTCTTGCCAATACCTTTCCCTCCTTCGTCGTTGATTAGAAATCAAGACCGGCCTCTCTAGCTCCTTCTGCCAGAGCTTGGATACGGCCATGATAAAGGTTACCACCACGGTCAAACACAACTTTATCAATGCCTTTTTCCAGTGCTTTTTTTGCTACAGCTGCACCTACTGCTTTTGCAGCTTCTGTTTTGCTACCTTCTACTTTTACATCCAAAGTAGAAGCTGCTACTAAAGTGTTACCAACTGTATCATCAATAATCTGAGCATAAATATGCTGTGTACTTCTAAATACTGCTAAACGTGGTCTTTCTGCAGTCCCTTTAATTCTATTTCTTGTTCTCCAGTGTTTTTTCTGGCGAATGTTTTTTCTTGGGGTTTGCTTAATCACGTTATTTCACTCCTTTCATTGGAGCTGGCCCTCTAACTAGAGGAACGGCTATTATTTACCGCCAGATTTACCAGCTTTCAATTTCACAACTTCACCTGCGTAACGGATACCTTTTCCTTTGTAAGGTTCTGGTTCACGTACGGCACGAATATTTGCTGCCAGGCTGCCGACTTTTTCTTTATCAATACCCTTAACTACGATCTGGGTTGGAGCTGGAACTTCAATTTCCATTCCATCTTCCGGTTCAAATTCAACAGGATGAGAATACCCAACCTGTAATACTAGCTTTTTACCCTGCAACTGTGCTCTGTAACCCACACCAACCAGTTCCAGCGCTTTAGAGTAGCCTTGTGTTACACCGATTACCATGTTATTTAACAAAGTACGGGTCAGACCCCACAATGCGTTTTTGCTGTCGTCTGGGCAAATAACTTTTACCTGGCCGTTTTCCTGTTCCAGGATCATATCAGGATGTAATTGTTTTTCCAACTGACCTTTTGGTCCTTTTACAGTTACATGATTACCTTCAGCAATTGTTACTTCTACGCCGTCAACAATGCTAATAGGAAGTTTACCAATACGGGACATTTTTGCACCTCCTGAACTACCAGTTTATTGATCTTACCATACATAACAGATAACTTCGCCGCCTAAGCCTAGCTTGCGTGCCTCTTTATCTGTCACAATTCCTTTGGAGGTAGAGATAATTGCAATCCCCAAACCACCTAAAACCTTCGGAATCTCATCTTTTTTGCAATATACTTTCAAGCCCGGTTTGCTGATACGTTTCAAGCCAGAAATGACTTTTTCACGATTAGGACCATATTTCAAGTATACACGAATGATTCCCTGTTTGCCATCTTCAACCTGTTCATAGTCTTTAATGAAACCTTCATTTTTCAAGATTTCAGCTAAAGCAATCTTGGTTTTGGAAGCAGGAATTTCTACTTTCTCGTGCATAACCATATTTGCATTACGAATTCTTGTTAAAAAATCTGCAATTGGATCTGTCATTACCATTTACAGCGACCCCCTTCCATACATTTGGTTTTACCAACTGGATTTCGTTACACCAGGTAGTTGGCCTTTATAAGCTAATTCACGGAAACATACTCTGCAAAGACCGAATTTGCGCATATATGCATGTGGACGTCCGCAAACTTTACATCTATTTACTTCTCTCACCTTGTATTTCGGCGCCTTACGCACCTTCATGGATGTTTTTGCCACAGGATTACCTCCTAATCAATTAACTTGCGAATGGCATGCCCAGAAGTTTCAGAAGTGCTCTACCTTCTTCATCTGTCTTTGCTGTTGTTGCAAAAACAATTTCCATCCCTCTGAGTTTATCGATTTTATCATATTCAATTTCAGGGAAAATTAACTGTTCTTTCAGACCCAGGCTGTAATTTCCTCTGCCATCAAAAGACTTTGGAGAAACGCCTCTGAAATCACGAACACGTGGCAGAGCTACACTCAGCAGTCTGTCAACGAATTCATACATACGATCGCCGCGCAAAGTCACTTTCACACCTACTGGCATACCTTCTCTTAATTTGAAACCAGCAATAGATTTTTTAGCTCTGGTTACAACTGGTTTCTGACCAGTGATCAGAGTCAAATCATTCAGTGCAGCGTCCAATGCTTTTGGATTCTGTACCGCTTCACCTAAACCAATGTTGATTACCACTTTATCCAACTTTGGAATAGCCATCACATTTGTATATTTGAATTGTTCCTGCAAACCAGGTACTACTTCATTCAGATATTTTTCTTTTAATCTAGCCATTTCAATATAGCCTCCTTTCCATCAAGACTATTCATTAAAGTGCCTTGCCACATTTACGGCAAACACGAATTTTTTTACCATTCTCGATGGTGTGCGCTACTCTTACGCCTTTTTTGCAGGTACTGCAGAACGGCATTACGTTAGATACGTGAATAGCTGCTTCTTTTTCAATAATACCACCCTGTGGCATTTTCTGTGTTGGTTTGGTATGACGTTTTACAACGGCAACACCTTCCACAATCACTTTATCCTGGCTCGGGATCACACCGATCACTTTACCAGTCTTGCCTTTATCTTTACCAGCGATTACGATTACCTCATCGCCCTTTTTAACGTTCATTTTTGCCACTATTTTCACCTCCAAGGCTACGGCTTACAGCACTTCAGGAGCCAGAGATACGATTTTCATGAAATCTTTATCACGCAGTTCTCTAGCTACCGGCCCAAAAATACGGGTTCCTCTTGGACTCTTGTCATCTTTAATGATAACTGCCGCATTTTCACTAAAGCGGATGTAAGAACCATCAGCTCTGCGAACAGATTCTTTTGTTCTGACAACTACTGCTTTTACTACATCACCCTTCTTGACAACGCCACCAGGTGTTGCTTCTTTCACAGCAGCAATAATGATATCACCTACGGATGCATAACGGCGTCCTGTACCGCCCAGTACACGGATGCACAGTAATTCCTTTGCACCGGTATTGTCACCGACTTTCAGTCTGGTTTCTTGTTGAATCATCTCAGGTTACCTCCTTCCGGCAACATCTCGTTGTGAAAAAACTACACAACTTATACGATGGTAGCCTTTTCAGTAATTTCCACAACACGCCATCTTTTATCTTTACTCAGTGGACGTGTTTCCATAATTTTTACTTTATCTCCCACTTTGCAGGCATTTTCTTCGTCATGAGCTTTATATTTTTTAGTCATGGCTGTAATTTTGCCATACAGAGGATGACGGAAATGGCTTTCGACAGAAACTGTTACAGTTTTGTCCATTTTGTCGCTTACAACAACGCCGTAGCGAACTTTACGATTTCCTCTTTCCACGTTGTAACCTCCTCACTTGAGCCTAGGCCTGTTCTTTAATTTCACGTTCCCGTAAGATTGTTTTTGCTTTTGCGATATCCTTACGGATTTCTTTAATCTTCATTGGATTTTCTAACTGGCCAGTAGCCATCTGGAAACGCAAATTAAAAAGTTCTTCTTTGAGATCTACAACTTTCTTTTCCAGTTCAGCTGTACTTAAGTCTCTCAATGCATTAACCTTCATTTACGTCACCGCCTTCACGTTTTACAAATTTGCATTTGATTGGCAATTTATGCATTGCCAAACGCAATGCTTCTCTGGCTACTTCTTCCGGAACGCCAGCCAATTCAAACATTACTTTGCCCGGTTTTACTACTGCAACCCAATAATCTGGAGCACCTTTCCCGGAACCCATACGTACTTCAGCAGGTTTTGCTGTAACAGGCTGGTCTGGGAAAATTTTAATCCATACTTTACCACCACGTTTAATATAACGTGTCATTGCAATACGAGCCGCTTCGATCTGGCGGTTTGTAATCCATGCGCCTTCTAACGCCTGCAGACCATAGTCGCCGTATGTTACTTTTGTACCTTTATGTGCTTCACCCTTCAGGCTCGCACGATGTGGTCTACGCCATTTTACTCTCTTTGGCACCAACATGATTAGTTGCCTCCTTCCTTAGCTTGAGCATTTTTCGCTTCAGGAAGAACTTCCCCTTTGTAGATCCAAACTTTTACACCGATTTTGCCATAAGTTGTATCTGCTTCTGCAAAACCATAATCAATGTCAGCCCGTAATGTATGCAGAGGCACTTTGCCTTCACTATACCATTCTGTACGAGCGATATCAGCGCCAGCCAGACGTCCGGAAATTGCAATCTTGATACCTTCTGCACCGGATTTCAATGCTCTGCCAACAGCCTGTTTCATGGCTCTGCGGAATGCTACACGTTTTACCAACTGTGCAGCGGTGGCTTCAGCAACCAACTGTGCATTTGCTTCTGGTTTCTTTACTTCCTGGATATTGATATTTACCTGTTTGCCAGTCATGGCTTCCAGTTCTTTGCGCAGTTTTTCAATTTCAGAACCTTTTGCGCCGATTACGATACCAGGTCTTGCTGTATGGATTGTCACTCTCAGTTTGGTATTACCAGTTCTTTCAGTGATAATTTCAGAAACGCCGCTCTCAAATAATTTGGCTTTTACAAATTTACGGACCTTCAGATCTTCATGGAGGAGTTCTACATAATTCTTATCAGCATACCATCTAGCGTCCCAGTCTCTGATAACGCCGATACGCATTCCTTTAGGACTTACCTTTTGACCCACTGCGTGATCCCTCCTTATTTTTCGCTAACCATTACTGTAATATGGCTTGTTCTCTTACGGATACCATCCGCTCTACCCATTGCTCTGGGTTTAAATCTTTTTAAAGAAGCCCCTTGATCAACGTAGGCTGTGCTGACATACAAATCGTCAACATTCATGTTGTAGTTATGTTCAGCGTTTGCCACTGCAGACTTCAATACTTTTTCTACTAATGCAGCACCTTTATGTGGTGTGAATTTTAAAATCGCGTATGCTTCTCCAACGCTTTTTCCACGAATCAGGTCAACAACCTGACGAGCTTTTCTAGGAGAAATTCTAACGAATTTAGCGACAGCTTTCGCTTCCATTGCGAAACCCCCTCTCTTATTTCTACTTCAAGGAAGTCGACCGTTCGGTGTGATCACCGTGGCCTTTAAAAGTACGTGTTGGCGCAAATTCGCCCAGTTTATGACCTACCATATCTTCAGTTACATAAACAGGCACATGTTTACGACCATCATGAACAGCAATTGTATGACCGATGAATTCAGGGAAGATTGTAGAACTACGAGACCATGTTTTGATGACTTTTTTGTCACCAGATTCATTCATGGCTACGATTCTGTTGTACAATTTTTCTTCAACATAAGGCCCTTTTTTCAATGATCTACTCATGAGGATATTTGCCTCCCTTCGCGCAAGCTACTTATTTCTTGCGTGATTTAACAATATATTTATCGTTTACATTATTTTTCTTGCGAGTATTCCCGCCATGTGCGGATTTACCCCATGGGCTAACTGGGCACTTACGGCCTACTGGAGCGCGACCTTCACCACCACCATGTGGGTGATCGTTCGGGTTCATAACAGAACCGCGTACGGTAGGTCTTACACCCATCCAACGGGTACGACCAGCTTTACCAATATTGATGATTTCATGTTCCAGATTGCCAACCTGCCCTACAGTAGCACGGCATCTCAGCAACACCAATCTCATTTCGCCAGATGGCAGTCTCAGAGTCGCATATTTGCCTTCCTTTGCCATCAGCTGTGCGGAAGCGCCTGCTGCACGGCATAACTGCGCACCTTTTTCAGGTTTCAATTCAACGTTGTGAATTACAGTACCAACCGGAATATTGTCGATAGGCAAGCAATTGCCAACTTTGATATCAGATTCTGGACCGGATACAACCATGTCCCCAACTTTTAAGCCATTTGGCGCGATGATATATCTTTTTTCCCCATCTACATAGTTCAACAGCGCGATACGTGCAGAACGGTTTGGATCATATTCAATCGTAGCAACTCTGGCTGGAATATTGTCTTTATTACGTTTAAAGTCAATTACCCGGTATTGTCTCTTGTGACCGCCGCCGTGATGACGAACAGTGATACAACCTTGTGCATTTCTACCAGCTTTTTTCTTCATAGGAGCCAGTAAGGATTTTTCCGGTTTGCTCGCTGTAATTTCCTCAAATGCGGAAACAGTCATCTGACGTCTACCAGGAGAAGTAGGCTTAAAACTTTTTACTGCCATTGCAGTTCCCTCCTTCTGGATTATATCAAATTATTTCAGATTACATACCTTCAAAAATTTCAATGCTATCGCCTTCAGCTAACTGTACAATAGCTTTCTTGTAATCAGAAGTTTTGCCTTCATAACGTCCCATACGTTTTACTTTACCCTTTGTGCGAACAGTGTTGACATCAACAACCTTTACTTTGAAGATTTCTTCAACAGCTTTTTTGATTTCAATCTTATTTGCGCTCAAAGCTACTTTGAAAACATATTTGTTGTGTTCCATCAAGGATACAGATTTTTCTGTTACGACAGGCTTAATAATGATATCACGTGCTTCCATGTTATGCCAGCACCTCCTCAACCTTAGCGATTGCATCTTTAGTGATGATCAGCTTGTTGTGGGCTAACACATCATATACATTGATAGATGCAGCAGCTACCGGCGTAACCCCTTCAATATTACGAGCGGATTTTATTACATTTTCATCCACTTCAGCGGTAACAACTAATGCTTTTGCATCAACATGTAATGCATTCAGAACTTTCACCATTTCTTTTGTTTTTGGCTGGTCAAAGTTCAGTGTATCTAATACGATAATTTCGTTTTCTGCAACTTTACTGGAAAGAACAGATTTTAATGCAAGACGTCTCTTTTTCTTTGGAATAGAATAGCTATATTCTCTTGGTTTCGGCCCAAAGATAATTGCACCGCCACGCCATAATGGAGAGCGGGATGTACCAACTCTAGCACGGCCAGTTCCTTTCTGTCTCCAAGGTTTGCGGCCACCGCCTCTCACTTCACCTCTGGATTTTGTGCAGTGAGTACCCTGGCGCCAGCTAGCCATCTGCATCACAACAGCTTCATGTACAACGCTTTCGTTTGGTTCAATACCGAATACTGCATCGTTCAGTTCGATTTCACCAACCTGATTGCCTTCTACATTTAATAAAGCTACTTTTGGCATTTGTAGTTTCCTCCTTTCTTGCGACACTAATTATTTCGCTTTTACAGCGCTCTTGATCGTAATCATAGATTTGTTAGGACCAGGTACAGAACCTTTTACTAACAGTAAGTTGCGTTCAGCGTCTACTTTTACTACCTGCAGATTCTGAACTGTGATTTTCAGGCCACCCATGCGACCCGGCAGTTGACGACCCTTAAATACATGGTTTGGACCCAACGCTCCCAGCGAACCGGAACGGCGGTGATATTTAGAACCATGACCCATCGGCCCTCTGGACTGACCGCAACGTTTGATGCTACCCTGGAATCCTTTACCTTTGCTGATTCCTGTTGCATCAATCATATCGCCGACTTCAAATGTATCGGCCTTAATTACCTGACCCAACTGATATTCAGCAGCGTTGTCCACGCGGAATTCTCTCAAGTATCTCATTGGTTTTGCCTGCGCTTTTGCAAAGTGACCTTTCTGAGGTTTATTTGCGCGCACTTCTTTAATTTCATCAAAACCAAGCTGAATGGCTTCATAACCATCATTATCGTTAGTTTTTGTTTGGATGACTGTGCAAGGACCTGCTTCAATGACTGTTACAGGAATTGCTTTACCTTCTGGAGAAAAGATCTGAGTCATACCAATCTTTTTACCTAAAATAGCTTTCATTTTGCCACCTCCTTAAACTTCGCAAACGATTATAATTTAATTTCGATTTCAACGCCGGATGGTAAATCCAAGCGCATCAGAGCTTCAACAGTCTTAGAATTGTGATCGAAAATGTCGATCAGACGTTTATGTGTTCTCATTTCGAACTGTTCTCTGGAGTCTTTGTTTACATGAGGGGATCTCAAAATTGTAAACACATTTTTCTCGGTCGGCAGTGGAACCGGACCGGAAACCTTGGCTCCTGTTTTCTTCGCTGTTTCAACGATTTTCTGTGCAGACTGATCTAACAATTTATGATCGAATGCTTTCAAACGAATTCTGATTTTTTGCTTTGCCATGTTTTTCCCTCCTTCGCGCCCGATTAACGGACATTCTCCACGGAAATTACCTAGTACACGGGGTCTGGCGTGTCGCCGTGCCTAGCAACCTTCCGCTTCATCGCCTGTCTTACGCAACTTCTCAATCTTATCACACTGAAAATACATTTGCAAGGCTTTTTTTCGCAGCTTTGCACATTTTTTCACCATGTTTTCATTATTTTTCTTTATAGTATATACATAAAAAATTCTTGTCCATACAACATCCTTTTTCACTACGCCAAACGGACTTTTTCCTCCCTTTTTCAAATAATCATCAATAAATATTTTCAAAATAGTTTGTCGAAACACAAATTGACTTTTTCCTACATTATAGATATACTTAAACCAATAACACAGAAGAGGTGAGCCCTGTGGATAGGCACATGCCGGATGCACCCATCTCCGCATTGCTGGAGATGATGCCCATGTATCACAGTCTTATTTTAAACAAATTAGAATTAAATAAAACAGATTCCTCTGTCCAGCATATTACCAAAAGCCAGTTCCATATTTTGTTGGCACTCATGGCAGACGATTCCTTAACTATGACTCAGCTTTCTGCCTGTATTGCCTCATCAAAAGAACAAACCACACGCGCCGTGGCCCCATTGGTAACAGCAGGGCTTACCGAACGCATTCATGACGAAACCAACCGCAAATTGGTGCGCATTCGTCTGACAGCTAACGGTCGGCTCTTTTTGCACCGCACCAAAGAACAATTACAGCATTCATTAGAGCAAAAATTCTGTAGTCTTTCCCAGGCTGACCAGGAAGAATTGGTGCAATCCTTACAGACATTGCTGCGCATTCTAAAGAAAATGCAAGAATAGCAGCTGCTTGCAACCTAGCTGCCGTCTATATAGAGCGGAAATACAGTCATACTGATATCAAAACTCCTTTCAGTACGACCTGTGTTCCGCTTTTTTCTTCCTTTATAAATATAAAGTGCTTTTTCGCATATTTTCTACTCACTTTGCGTTTTCTCCCCGGGGAACTGCACATTCAAAACCACAATACCAGCCAAAATCAATATGATTCCACACAATTTCCCCAACGTCATGCCCTCGTTGAATACAAGCACACCAATGAGCGTTGCTACCACTGGTTCTACCGTTGCCATCACTGAAGCATGACTGGCCACCACACCTGTAAGCCCCCTAGTATATAATAAATAAGGAAACATACAGGCGAAAATCCCTAATCCCGCACCGTACAGCAGAACCTGCGGATTACTCAGCATAGGCATTAGCTCCGGCACATAACTCAGCGGCAAGGTCCCCAGCGCCGCCAATACAAACGTATAAAAGGTAATGGTAATGCTGTGATATTTTTTCAACGCGTATGTGCTGAAAATGCTATACAAGGCATAACCAAATCCCGAAGCCAGCCCCACCAGAATCCCTGTCAGCCCGATATTGCCGTTGCCGTTCACTCCCGTCACAAAAACACAACCAAAAAAGGTCATCAACACCACGATTCCCTTTTTCACCGTAAATTTTTCATGAAACAATAAAATGGACATGACCATCACCATCATTGGAGCCGTATAAAGCAATACCGCCGCCACTGACACAGACACCATAGCAATGCAAGTGAAATAACAATAATTAAAAAACATCAGACTGCAAATGCCTGTCCCTAAAAACATCCACAAATCCCGCAAATCAATTTTGAATAGTTGTCGGTTGGTCACCGCAATATATAAACCCAAACACACCGCAGCAATCCCAATGCGCAGCAACATAACCTGAAAACGATCCAGTCCTAGCGCAGAAAGCTGATTAAAAAACAAACCAATAGTACCCCACAAAACACCTGCAGCTAAAATACACAAGTAAAAAATATTTTGAATACCCTTACGTGATTGCATAAAATTCCCCTTCATTTTACCAAGCTATTACTTCCCCTTTATTTTGAAAATGTTTCACGTGAAACATTTTCAAAATAAAACTGCATGCCTCACAACAAAATAAAAAATCATTTCCTCCCGAATCAATATCCCAACACAAGCAGCCGCCCTACCGCTGCGCCTTCCCGCAAAAAATAATTCAGGCGCAATACCGGCAGCGTCGTCTCCGCAGGTACGCCCAAAGCTGTAAAGCCTGCTTTATCTGCCCAATATTTAGCGCGATAGAGATGATATTCACTACTCACCACTGCCACTGTCTGCGGCAAAATACCGTCATTCAATTCCCGCAACAGCACCGCCGAGCATATAAAATTTTCCTGTGTTGTAGCAGATTCTTCCTCTTTATATAACCGCGACCCATCAATACCATTGGAAAGCAGCCAGCGATACATTGCCTCTGCCTCGCTGAGCTCCTCGCCAGGACCTTGTCCCCCACTTAACACCGCTTTCCCATCAGGATGGGCTTCCAACCATTCCCTTGCCGTCGTCAGACGATTATACAACGATAAAGACGGCGTGCTGCCATTCACACCAGCTCCCAGGACAATCAAATACTCCGCGTCAGCAGGCGTATCTCCGCGGGATGCCATCACAACCGGTACTTCCAATAACCCCAGACCAAACACGCCCACAACGACACAACCCGCCAAAACCTTTTTCATCCAGCGCTTGGGCGCATAATCAAACAGCATAACAAACAACGCGCAGCCAGCCAAAAGCAGCGCAATAGTTTGATAACCAATCAGCACAAAACGGAAAAAGCAAGCCAACACAAGGAAACCCGCTGCCAACAGTAAAGAAAAATTCTTAAACTTTGCTTCTTTCTCCATAACACCCTCCCAGCTTACATATATAATAGAAAAGGGGGTTCACACGAGATCCTCGCATGAAAGCCCCCCTTTTTATATTCAAAGGATTTAAAAAATTTTTAGATGATGTTGCTGGCGGTATCTAAATTTTCTACCATTTTCTTTACACACTCTGTGCAAACCAATTTGCCTTTATAATTCTGTACATTCTCGACACTGTTACAGAAAATGCAAGCAGGTTCATACTTTTTCAAAACGATTTTTTCATTGTCAGTATAAATTTCCAGAGCATCTTTTTCATCAATACCCAGCGTTCTTCTCAATTCAATAGGAATTACCACTCTTCCTAACTCATCCACTTTGCGCACGATACCTGTTGATTTCATAAAATCTTTCCTCCTTATTTTTTCATAAATCCAGTTATTTATAACAGAGCTTACATTCTTTTCTAGCTCTGTATAAATAATATCATTTTTCGCGAAAAAAGTCAATCAAAAATGTTGAAAAGTGTAAATATTTTCAATTCTTCATCCTCTTTCTTTTTCAACAATTCATGAAAAATGACTTGACGGATAGCTCGTCTTTTTCTATACTATATTTTATATTCATTTAAAATATACCAGTTATGCAAAGAAAGGTAGAGTACCCGGCGCGCTGCTGCCCAGAGAGCTGAACGTTTTGCTGTGAGTTCAGATTGTCAGTTCCGGCGAACATGGACCTGGAGCATGGCCTTTGGCCCGATTTATCTTCGTTAAAAGATTTGCTGAGATCTTACGCACTGCATTTGTGTAAGATGAAGCAGGGTGGTACCACGACATTGAACTCGTCCCTGTAGGAAACAGGAGCGGGTTTTTTTATTGTCCACATCGTTTTTGCATCACACCGCAACGCACCTGTACTCGTTACAAAAGTCAACAGTTTTTTCACAAAATCCTGGTATATCCCGCGCACACAATGGCCATTACAAAAAGAGAATGACATTTCGTCTGCGCAATACATTATTATTTTAAGGAGGCTTTTATATGACTGAATCTGCTGCAGAGGCCAAACGCTTCTACATCACCACACCCATTTATTATCCCAGCGCCAATTTACACATTGGACACGCTTATTGTACCGTTATGGCAGACACCATGGTCCGCTATAAACGGATGCAGGGCTACGAGACCTATTTTCTTACCGGCTCTGATGAACACGGCCAAAAAATTGAACGTGTAGCCAAAGCCCAAGGCGTGACGCCTATCGAATACACCGACAAAATTGTCGCTACCTTCCAGGCTTTATGGAAACGCCTTTTGATTTCCAACGATGATTTCATCCGTACAACACAGCCGCGGCACATGGAAGTTGTGCAGAAAATTTTTCAAACCATTTACGACAAAGGCGATATCTACAAATCCGAATATGAAGGGCACTATTGCACGCCCTGTGAAACCTTCTTTACCGAGCGGCAGCTGGTAGATGGGAATTGTCCGGACTGCGGCCGCCCTACCGAATTAATCAAAGAGGAAAGCTATTTCTTCAAAATGAGCAAATATCAGGATCAGCTGCTGCAATATATTGAAGACCATCCTGATTTCATTCAGCCCGCAACACGCCGCAATGAAATGATCAGCTTTATCAAACAGGGCTTGGAGGATTTGTGTATCTCCCGTACCACCTTTGATTGGGGGATTCCTGTCCCAATTGATGATAAGCACGTAATCTACGTATGGTTCGATGCGCTGACCAACTATATTTCTGCACTGGGCTATGGTACCGACCATGATGAACTGTACCAGAAATTCTGGCCTGCTGATATCCATTTAGTGGGAAAAGATATCGCACGATTCCACGCTATCATCTGGCCATGTATTCTCATGGCTGCTGGATTGCCGCTGCCCAAGCAGGTATTCGGTCACGGCTGGGTATTATTGAACAGCGGAAAAATGTCCAAATCCAAGGGTAACGTGGTAGACCCCAACGTTCTTTTAGATAAATACGGCGTTGATGCTATCCGTTATTTCTTATTGCGGGAAATTTCTACTGGCTCCGACGGCTACTATTCCGAGGAAGCATTGGTAAAACGCATCAATACCGATTTGGCCAACGACTTCGGAAATCTGATCAGTCGCACTGTGGCCATGATTGATAAATATTTTGAAGGCACCGTACCTGCCACCGCAACAGAACCTGCCAGCGAATTCGACGCAGAATTAAAAGAATTGGCTTTGACTGTGGGCAACGAAGCCGCAGCTTACTTAGAAAAAATGGATTTCCCCAATGCACTGGCTGCAATCTGGAAATTAATCAGCCGCGCCAACAAATATATTGATGAAACTGCACCATGGGTATTGGCAAAAGACGAGCAGAAAAAAGCAGCGCTGGGTACTGTACTATACAATTTGATGGAATGCATTCGCATCAGCACCATTTTGTTGTCTCCATTTATGCCATTAGTTCCGGGCAAAGTTGCGGAACAGACGGGGCAGGCACTGGAAGGACGTACCTGGGCAGATGGCTGCCAATGGGGCGGTGTAGAAATTGGCGTCAAAGTATGCAAAAAAGAAGCCATCTTCCCACGCATTGACCCAAAATCTTTGGATATGCCAAAGGAAAACGCAAAAGCAGCTACACCTGCACCAACTGCGTCCAAAGAAGAAAAAGTGGCGATAGAAGGGAAAGCAGAAATCGCCTATGATGATTTTGCCAAATTGGATTTGCGGGTAGTAGAAGTTCTGGAATGCAGTAAGATGGAAAAGGCTGATAAGCTTTTACAATTCAAATTAAAAATGGGCGATGAAATTCGCACAGTGGTATCGGGCATTGCTAAATTTTATGAAAATCCGGAAGAACTGGTGGGCAAAAAATTAGTCTTGGTAGCCAATCTGGCTCCGAAAAATATCCGCGGCATTGTTTCTCATGGCATGCTTTTATCTGCTGCCACCGATGACGACAGTCTGCTGGAAGTGCTGCAAGTGGCAAAAGCGGATATTCCATCTGGCTCGACTGTTTGCTGAGGTTCTATCATGTTAAATTATTTTGATACCCACGCTCATATTCTGGATGAAAAGTTTGATGAAGATCGCTCCGATGTGATTCAACGCATCTATGATAACATGGCACTGACTGTCAACATTGGCTGCAATTTTGCTGACTGTCCCCGCACCGTAGCACTGGCCGAGGAATATGAAAAACTCTATGCTGCGGTGGGACTGCATCCCGAGGACGTCACCACCTACACAGAAGAAGGCTGGGATATGCTTTGCCAATTGGCCGCCCACCCAAAGGTAGTCGGAATCGGCGAAACCGGTCTGGATTATTATTGGGATGTGTCCACCAAGGATACGCAAAAAAGATTGTTTCAGCAGCACATTGATTTGGCCTGTCAGCTAAACAAACCTCTGATTATTCACGACCGGGAAGCGCACGGTGATACGCTGGATATTCTGCAGCACAGTCATGCACGGCAGGTAGGCGGTATTTTGCACGCCTTCTCCGGTAGCATAGAAATGATGCAGGAGGTTATAAAATTAGGCTTTTATATCGGTCTGGGCGGAACTGTCACCTTTAAAAACGCCCGTGTTCCGGTAGAAGTCGCTGCCGCAGTTCCCTTGGAGCGGCTGGTACTGGAAACCGATTGTCCTTATCTCACGCCCGTACCCTTTCGCGGTAAACGCAATGAACCGATGTTTGTACGCTACACCGCTGAAAGAATCGCAGAAATTCGTGGCATTTCTGTAGAAGAACTGGTAGAAGCTACCTACCAAAACGGGAAAAAAATATATCAAATCAAATAGAAAAACAGCATTGCGGTACAAACAAACCTACCGCAATGCTGCTTTTTGTGTCACTAAACTATTTTCCTTTTTGCTTACAGCTCTGAATGGCGCCTTTTACTTTGCCGGTTTCCAATGGTTCAACTTCGGCAGCTGCACTTCAAAATATGCCCGCACCTGTTCTGGCGACCAGTTTTCATTGGACATGTGCCCGGCAAGAAAATCAAGTAATTCCTCCATGCTTGTATAGACGAATTTTCCATCTGCATAGCACCATTTACAGTATTCTTCATTAAAGGTCCCATTGGTTTCTTTGCTGATGGAAGAATCATCAAGGGGCATGCCGCAGCATTGACAAATTAACTTTCTCGGAGAACCCAAAAGCGTATTGATTGAAACGTCAAACAGCTTTGACAACAACTTCAGTGTTTCTGTATTAGGAATGGTTTCGCCCGTTTCCCTTAGTTAAAGATATTGTTGGGTATCTCAAGATGTGTCATTCGATTTTGCCGATAAAGCGGTAGAAGATTTCCACTTCCTGTTCCCGGCTTCCGTCCTCACTTTTGACCGCTTCATGGACAAGGATTTTTTCAATCAGCGTATTCAGAAGTTCAGCCGTCAATTCTGTGGGATTGACATACTGTTTCATCAGACCTATCCACTTTTCAGCGTCAACCGCTGTCTGGGCGGCGGTCTCCATCGCTTCGTGAAGCCGTTCAATTTTTACGTCCAATTCTCGCTGTTCGCCCTGATACTTTTCGGACAGCATATTGAAATTGTATTCTGTAATGCGTCCGGCAGACCAGTCCTCATACATTTTTGCAAACAGGGTGTCTACTTCTGCTTTGCGCTTTTCCGCCTTTTTCAGTTCGGCTGTCTGCCGCTTCCTTGCAGTATTGCGTTCCTTGTCGCTGGCGTTAAGTAGCCGTTTCAGAAGTTTGTCCCCATCCTGCTGTGCCAGCACAGACCAGTATTGCAGACGGGAAAGGACATAGGCGTAAAGCACATCATAGCGGATATAGTGCATGGAACACTGGTGCAATCCTTGCCCGTACTTGCTACAATGGTAGTGGGCATAGGGATTTTTGTTCTGGCTGTTCATACCATAGGCCAGCGACCAGCCGCAGTCCGCACATTTTACCAGCCCGGAAAATATCTGTGTTGTGCCGTTCTTCTGCCGTCTGCGCCTGTTGCAAATCTGCTCCTGTACTTGACGGAACACATCTTCGGAAATAATCGCTTCGTGGGTGTTCTCCACACGATACCATTCCTCTTTTGGCTTGCGTACTTTCTTCTTGTTTTTGAATGAAATGTTGGTCTGCTTATTGTGGACGCTGTGTCCGATATAGGTTTCCTCTTTCAGAATACTTTTCACCTGCGCTATCGTCCACGCATAGGCTTTTTCCTCCGGCGCTCCGGCATAGATATTTGCGAAAGTGCCGTATCTCTGGAAATTCAGCCAGCCGGGAGTAGGTACTTTTTCTTCGACCAAAATCCGTGTAATGCTGGCGGCTCCCCGGCCATGAACGGCAAGGTCAAAAATCTTTTCGATAATCCACCTTGTTTCCGGGTCAATCAGAAGATGGCCTTTCTTATCTGGGTCTTTGACATAGCCAAGCGGAGCATAGGCTCCATAGTGTGCGCCATTTGCGAACCGTGTCCGCATGGCCGCCTTTACCTTTTTGCTGGTCTGGCGGGCGTGCATTTCATTCAGAATGTTGAGGAATGGGGCAAGCTCATTCTCTCCGTTGATGGTGTCCACATTGTCATTGACAGCGATATAGCGGACGCCTTTGCTGGGAAAGTAGATTTCCGTGTACTGGCCGGTCAGAATGTAGTTTCTGCCTAAGCGGGATAAATCTCCTTGTGTCAACTAAACACCAAATTTTTTACGGATGCCAGAGGCGGCCAACAGGTCTTTCCCAGACCGCCCCCGGCATCCGCTTTATCGTGAAGTAAAAACCTTTATCAGTTGTCATATCCCTGCATATCAAACATATCCTGGAACTTCCAGACAATTTCAATCTCGGTGGGAGAGGACACCAGCACTTCCTTGATGAATGTCTGCGCCAGTTCCACCGTCAGTTCCGTTGCCCCGGCAAAGGAGGTGAACACATCATCCTCCTGCGCCTTATCCTGAACGGCCAGATGCTCCAGTTCAGATAAAAGTTGTTCCTGCGCCTCCTGTTCGGCTTTGGCGGCGGCGAGTCTGCTGTCTATCTCTGCCCGCTGTTTCAGGTAGGCATCCTTTGTCAGCGCCCCGCCGCTGAAATCCTCGTAGACCCGGAACTTCTCCTGCCTGTGCCGTTCCTGCTGCTGTTCCAGCTTTTGAAGCTCTGCGACACAGGCGGCGATACGCTCTTTACGGGTCAGCATCAGGGAGGACTTCTGCTTTTTCCGCTCCTGACACATCGCCAGCATTTGCATGACCGCCCGGAAGATGATGCCCTCGATCTCCTTCTCGGAGAACAATTTCCCCTTCGGGCAATCGCTGTTCTCGTCCGCCCTGCTCTTGGTGCATCGGTAGTAGTATCCCGCCGTACTGTGGAAACGGCTCAATGTCCGATGGCAGTTGCCGCATTTGAGAAGCCCTTTCAGCGGATACTCCTGTGATGTCCCTTTGGCCCGCCTCGGCCTCTGCCGGATGATCTCCTGCGCCCGGTCGAAGTCCGCCCTGCTGATGATGGCGTCATGCGCCCCCTCATAGATGATCCAGTCGGACTTATCCTGCGGGACGGTCCGCTTTTCATGGAGGCCGGCCTTGTACCGCTTGCGCCCCACCAAGGCCCCGGTGTACTCATACTGGTGGAGGATGTTCAGCACCGTGGCCGCCGTCCAGCCGTTCTTTTCGGAGGCTTTGCGGAACCGTCCGCTCCCCGGATTTTTCTGCCGGAAGTAGGCGCCAGGGGTCAGGACGCCCTCGCTGTTCAATTTCCGGGCGATGGCGGTACTGCCCATCCCCTGCAAGGTCATATCGAAGATACGCTGCACCACCGCCGCCGAGTCCCCGTCTATCACCAGCTTGTTCCGGACCGTGGGGTGGAACCGGAAGCCATAGGGAGCGAAGCTGCCTATGTATTTGCCCTGCTTCATCATGATGATCTTCGCCGTGGTGGTCTTGACGGACAGGTCCTTGCTGTACGCCTCATAGATGATGTTCCGCAGGACCACATCCATGCCGGAGGTCATGCCCTTGTAATCATCGCTGTCGTAGCCGTCATTGACGGAGAGATAGCGGACACCGAGGAAGGGAAAGACGCACTCCAGATAGTTGCCCATCTGGGTATAGTCCCGGTGGCATCTGGAAAAATCCTTCGTCACCATCACATTGATGGCCCCGGTGCGAAGCTCCTTCATAAGCGCCTGGAACTGCGGACGGTCCGTGTTGGTCCCGGTGTACCCATCGTCCACGAACTCCGTCCGGGGCGCTGTTTTCAGTTGGGGGTGGCGATCCAGAAACTGATGGATCAACTCCCGCTGGTTGCCGATGCTGTCGCTCTCGGCCTTCCCGTCCCCGTCCGCCAGGGAAAGGCGGATATAAATGCCCACCCGGTAATCAGTCATCGCCGCCCGCCTCCTTTATCTGCTCCACGCACTCCAGCATGGCGTAAAATACATCGTTGTAGTTCAGCACGACCTCGATACGGCCCTCGCCGTAGACAAGCACCTTCTCGATTATCGCGTCTACAAGCTCCTGCGTCAATCCTGTCATCCCGGCAACGCCCCGCATCATAGTGAGCCATTTGTTGTCCGGGGAGATAGATGCCAGGAACCGCTCCCGGCGCTCCACGGCCTCGTCCAAAAGCCGGTTCAGGGCTTCATACTGCTCCTCATAGGTCTGCTTGGCAAAGGCGTATTCCTCCTCGTTCAGGATGCCCTCGACATAGCTCTCATACAGCCCCGCCCGTTTCTTTTTCAGGGCGTTCAGCCGGAGCTTGACGCTTGCCACCGCCGCCTTGTGCTTCTCCCGGACGCTTGCCTCGCCGGAGCCGCCCTGCATGGCAAGCAGGAGCCTCTCATAGTCCAGCGCCACCTGAAGCTGGTCCCGGATGGCATTGAACACCTTTTCATCGAGTGCGTCCTGCCGGATGAAGTGGTTAAAACAGGTTGCGTGACCCCGCCGTACATGGGTACTGCAATCATAAACACCCCGGAAGGTCACATTTTTACATCCGCAGATACGCTGCCGCTTGTAGTACATCCGCTTTCCGCAGTCGGCGCAGAATATCTTCCCGGCAAAGAGGTCGATCATGCCCGCCCGGATGTCCGCCGACCACTCCATAGCGGTCTCCCGGTGGGAGCTGTCCTTTTGCATCTGCCGCTCCACCGCCTCAAACTCCGGGACAGAAACGATAGGCGGGTGTGCGTCAGGGACTACGATCCACTTGTCCATTTCAGTGATGTGCTTTTTCAGCCCCTTGTAGAGCGCCGTCTCGGACTTCCCGCAGACCATCTCCCCGATGTACGCCCGGTTTTGCAGGATGCCCCGGATGGTGGAGGGACACCAGCCCTCGCCCTGGATGTTATCGCCGTTGCGGGAGCCGGCCCTGCGCTTGTGGCGCTCCGGGCTTTCGATGCCCCCGGTTTTCAGCCGCTCAACGATGGTGTAGACTGATACCTCCCGCAGTTTCCACTCAAATATCTGCCGGACAACAGCGGCGGCTTCTTCATCCACCACATAGGCGGTCTTATCCTCATTCCAGAGGTAGCCGTAGGGGAGGTTGCGGTTGCGGAACTTTCCAGTCTCCATCTGCGCCCGGAGCGCCGTGGAGACCTTCTTGGAGATGTCCCGCGAGTACATGGCGTTCACCAGGTTTTGCAGGCTCACCGACAGGGACTCCATCGCGTTGCCGCAGGTGAAGTTGTCGAAGTTCTCCTTCACGGAGATGAACCGTGTCCCCAGCGCCGGGAATATCTTCTCCAGATAACTGCCCGTCTCCACATAGTCGCGCCCGAACCTGCTGAGATCACGGACCACGATGCACTGTATCTTCCCCGTCCGCACATCGTCCATCAGGCGGTTCCACGCCGGACGGTCGAACACGGTCCCCGTCCTGCCGTTGTCCGAGTAGACCTCCGTGAGCCGGAGGTGCGGGCATCCGTCCAGATAGTCCTCACAGACGGCGATCTGGTTTTGCAGGGAGTTCCCGTCATCGTCCTTGCCGCTGTTCTCAACCGACAGGCGGGCATAGATAGCGGTGGGGAGCGCCGCTGTCTCCTTTTTCACTTCTGCCACAGGCTGGGCCTGTGCTTTTCTGCTCTTTCGTGCCATTTTCTCTCTCCCTCTCAGCCCACCGCCGGAAGCGGACAGTCCTTGTAGTTTTTCGCTGTCTCCATCGCCCTGGCGAACTCATCCCGATACCGAAAGACGATCTCCACCTTTTTGTCCTCATAGATGAGTATCCTGTCCACCAGCGCCAGCAGGAGGCGGCGGTCAAGCTCCTGCACGTTCTCATACTGTGCGAAAACCTGTACCCACGCCCGGTTCTGGCTGCCCATCGCGGCGGCGTCCTGCTGTTCCCGTTTCAGCCGCTTCACAGCCTCCTGCTTCTCCTCGATCAGCCCCCGGTAGTTCTCCCGAAAGTCGGTGTACTCCGCCTTGTTGATGATGCCCTCCACGAAGTTCTCATAGAGGCCCAGCTCCAGCTTTTTGTACCGCTGTATCTCCTCCTCCAGACGGGTCATCTGCGCCTCATAGCTGAACACCTTGCGGTCCCGCTGGGGGAGGCTGTCTATGAAGCACAGCACCTTATCCAGGTGAAGCACCACCTCGATCTGGTCGTGGACGGCGTGGAACACGATCTCCGCCAGCTTTGCCTCGCTGAAGGAGTGGGGACTGCATTCGTGGGTGCGCTTGTTGTGGGAGCAGTTGTAGTAGACATATGCCTTGCCCTTCGCCCTCTGCGTCTTGCGGATCATGGTATTCTGACAGTCCCCGCAGAACAGGTAGCCGGAGAACAGGTCGTGCTTTTCGCTGTCCCTGCCGCACCGCATATCCCGGCGCATCAGCTCCGCCACGGCTTCAAAGTCGGTGCAGGAGATGATGGGGTCGTGGGCGTTCTCCACCCGCACCCAGTCTGTCTCCTCCTTGGGGCGCGTCACCCGGACTTTATGGTTCGGCGTCCCCCGCCGTCCCTGGATGAGTACCCCGGTGTAGACGATGTTGGAGAGTATCCGCTTGACGGTCACATATTCCCACTCTGTGCGCTCCTTTGTGCGGAAAGCCGTCTCAAAGTGTGCGCCCTGCATCCGCTTGTACTCCATCGGGGTGGGGATGCCGCTGGTGTTGAGCCGTCTCGCGATCTTCAGGATAGGGAAACCGTCCTTATACATCCCGAAGATCATGGACACGACCTCTGCGGCGTCATCGTCCACCAGCAGGCGGTTCTTGTCCTGCGGGGCTTTCCGATACCCGAAGGGGACGAAGCTGCCCACATACTCACCCTTCTTGCGCTTGACCTCCAGGCTGGTGCGTATCTTGATGGATATGTCCCGGCAGTAGATGTCATTTACCAGGTTCTTGAAGGGAAGGGTGATGACATCGGTGCTGCTTCCGGGCGCCATGCTGTCGTAGTTGTCGTTGATGGCGATATAGCGGATGCCCATCGCCGGGAATATCTTCTCCAGGTAGTTCCCGGCGTCGATATAGTTCCGTGAGAACCTGCTCAGGTCCTTGCTGACGGCGCAGTCGATGCGCCCGGAACGCATATCCTGGATCATCCTCTGAAAGCCGGGACGGTCCGTGTTGCTGCCAGTCTCACCATCGTCAATATAGGTGTCCACCAGCTCAAGGTCGTCATGGCCCTCTATGTAAGCCAGACAGATGGCCCGCTGGCTTTGGATGCTGTTGGACTCCAGCCGGTCAGCATCCTCTCTGGATAACCGGGCATAGATGCCGGTCTTATAAATCTTGTCGGACATTTTGAACCTCCTTGTTGTCTCTCAGAAAACCGAAGGCTCTGTCCCGTATGGGAACGGAACACAAAGCCGCAGACCTTGTGATGCAGTTCCTTTTTTTGACCCAAGCACATTGTAGCGCCGGATCGCCCGGTTTGTTAAGGATGTCAGGCCCCGGCAAGGTAAAGGGAGTTGATGCGGTCCTCGATGGTCTCGCCTTTGTCCGCAAAACTCAGCTTCACGACCACGCCGCCGTCCAGATAGACATAGGGGTTGCCAAGCTGTTCTATCCATGCCTGGATGCGCTCCTCTGTGGATGCCTCCGGGTCAATGCGGACTGTGCTGCGGTCACGGAGCGTCGATCTATCCACCTTGCGGAGGTCGATGTCTTTCATCGCTTCTGTCATGGCAAAGCACCTCAACTGTTCTGTCCTTTTCAACATCTTATGGAAAGGACAAACTTTCATAGAACAGAGAAAAGCGCCCGCACCAAAAGGCAGACGCTTCTCTCAGATTTTCAAAACTCTCTTGGCAAGGTGTCTTATCCATCCCTGCCCAGTTTCTTCACCGGCTCATAGTCTGCAAAATGCTCCACGGTGCGGAAAATCCTCTTGTTGTTCACCCACCGTTGGAGATGTCGGGTGATGGGCGGCGCCGTGGGCCGCTCATAGATCATGACATAAGGGTCAAATCCCATCCGGCGCAGGATGTCCACCCGGTAAAGGTCCTGCTCATGGGTGCTGTTGTAATTCGTCAGCACATAGACCCGCTTGCGCCGGAAGTCCCTGATCTTGGACAGCTCTGAAAACCGCTGAAAACAGCCGGTCAGGTCAGCATTGGGGTCATCCCACGCGAAATGGATAGTTTTTGTACGGACCCTGTTCAGGAGCGCCGCATTGTCCGGCGTGATAAGGCGGATGTCCAATCCCTGGGAGAAGTCCACCCATGAACGGCTGTCGGCAAGCTGTTCGATCAGCCGCTCATGACCGGGACAGGCAAGCAGATTGGCGTCCATCAGTTTTATCTCCCTCTGGCCGTCCCAGAACTCTGAGAGGTCGGCGGTGTGGACGCTCTTGTCCCCCTCCTTGCCGGAGACTATGCAGAAGCCGCAGCGGTTGGGACAGCCCCTTGTGAGAAAGCCATAGGCTGTGTCCGGGAACTGCGGATAGAGGCCATAGTCGGGGCGGGTATGCTCCACGGCATCCGGCAGATTTTGCCCCGGACCGTAGCCAGTGCCACCGCAGATCAGTTTGTCGGCGTTGGTGACGGTGATCCTGTCCTTGGAGTAGGTATCCGTGAACACCCGGCTCTTGTAAACGAGGTCATACCGCCCCTTTGGGGACCACCACTCCACATCGGCCCCCTGGGCCTTGTGGTAGGCGGACAGCTTCATCAGGCACAGGTTCGGCCATCGGTGGCTGTCCACATCAATAAGCCCGATCTTCAAAAACCCACCTCCTTGCGGGATAGAGAAAAGCGCCCACCCAGAAAGGCGGACGCTCCCATCAAATGTCTCAAAATTTCATCGGCAGGGCGGTCTTTGCGCTGGAGCCGTTGTAGATGCGGTACACCTGGTACAGATACCGCTTGTATCCGGGCAGGCTCGTCATGGCCCGGCCCTCCCGGAAGATCACCACCGGGTCTACCTGGCGCAGCCGCGTCACAAGCCGTTTACGGCTGTACTCCCCGTGATAGAGGTCTACGAACTCCACCACGCCCTGCACCGTCTCAGCCCGGAGGGAGTCTGGGTCGCCCTTCCAGGCGTCCACGATGGCTTGCATCGCCTCCCGGTACACCCCGCCCCCGACCTTCTGGAACAGGCCGAAAGCGGTGCTGATGCAGGCCAGCCGCTTCGCACCCCTGGTCTGCTTGTAGTCCACATAGAGGCCCACAGCTTCTGTTGCTTTCAGGAACGCCATAGCGTCCTCATCGCCGCCGTAGACCAGCGCCCGGAACTTCGCCCCGGCGGTCAGGCTGGCGGACGCGCCCGTCTGCTGGGCGAACAGCAGCGCCTCATCGCTCTCGGTCAGGCCGTAGAACACCTTGCAGCGGATGGACAGGTCCCGCCCACCATTGAGCAGTTTCCGGGCGGCGATGGTGTGCTGGCCATCGAACACATAGTAGCGGCCGTCCCGGCAGCTCACCTTCGGCTCGTTGGCGATGCGCTCATCGAACTCGGCGGCGATCCTACGGACCCGGTCCTCGTTCAGTTCACGCTGATAAGTAGTGCGGGGTATCTTCAGCTCTGCGCTGTTGATGGGAAGCTCCCGGCAAAAAAGGTCCTTGCTGTTCATTCTGTGCGTCCTCCTTCGATGTCTGCGATATACTGCTTCATTTTCTGCATGATCTGGATGAGTTCCTGCCTGTAATGGCTGTCCGACAAAAGCCGTGGATATTCCTGAAAGATGCGGTCAAAAAGCTCCATGAACGAGACGATCTCGCCATCCAGGGAACAGAGTACATTCTCCTCGGTGCTGGGGGCCTTGTCCCGCTCCATCTCAGCCGATATTTCCGCGATCTTCTGCATCTCGGCTTTTCTTGAAGCGGCTGGCGGGGCTTTGTGGTAAGCGGGGCGGGGCTTCTTGTCCCTGTCATCCTTGGATTTCTTCAAGTCGGCGGCCAGTCTGGAGCGTTCTTCCGGGGCGGCTTTTGCAACTGCGGCCACTGCTGTCTCCGTGGGCTTGATCGCTCCCGTGAGTATCTCCTGCTTGATGCCGGGAAGGGCTTCTTCGGCGGCATCCACACCCTGGGCATACCAGCCAGCACGCATGACATAACTCTCGCTGGTGCCGGCGTCGTCTGCTATGCGCTGTCTGGTAACTGCCGCATTCTTCGGTTTCAACTGTTCATTTTGAACAGTTGATTTTGCTGTCGTGCTTTTCCTGTCACCGCCATGTGCCATCTTCTCCGCCTCATACCGCTGCCCAATCAGGTATTTCTTTTGCTGGGGCGTCAGGTTCCGCCTGCCAAGCTGGTGTTTGCATATCCACGAAAGAGCTTCATAGCGGTTGTCAAAAGACATCTTGTGGACCGCGTAGGTCAGTTCCGGGTGCTTCTGGATAATCTCATAGCGGTTGTGGCCGTCCAGGATCGTGCCGTCCCAGACGATGAGCGGCGAAAAGACCGCCCCGTCCGACAGGATGTTCTCCTCCAAAAGGGTGAACTCGTCCTCCGTCAGTGGCGGTATCTTGTCCCGGAACTCCGGGTCGATGATGAGCCTGTCCATCAGGGCGCCTCCAGTTCCGTGGGGAGGAAGGCGTCCTCGTCCAGATGGAGGCTGACCCGCAGGGCGGCGTCGATCTGCTCCATCTGCTCCCCGGTGAGCTTCCCCACATAGCCCCGCACCCGCCGCTTGTCGATGGTGCGTATGACCTCCAGCATGAACAGGGACGGGTCCAGCCCCTCCGCATCATCCAGCACCACATGGGTCGGCTGCTTGGGTTTCTTAAAGGTCCTTCTGGTCACGGCGATCACAATGATGGTCGGGGAGTGGTAGTTGCCCGTGTCGTTCTGGATAATCAGCACCGGGCGGATGCCGCCCTGCTCATGGCCGATCACCGGGTCCAGGTCTGCATAATAGACTTCGCCGCGGTGGAAATCGTGAAATTTGTGTTCCATATGGTATCTACCTCCTTCTTCTGGTATGTAAAGGAACGGCCCAGCGCGGCAAATGCCGTCTCCAGACCGCCCCTCAAATTTCATAAAGCGTGTTCTTGATCCCTATTTGTCCCCGACACCCCGGAATCACGGGAATCATCAGGCTCGTCAGCTTGCGAAGCTGCTCTCATAGGCGTCTAACCTCCCCACCTTCTTTGTGGCCGGGCCGCGAGTTACGGAAGTATCATTATCGCTGTCTGTTGTCATCGCCGAACCAAGAGCAACTTGGCATTTTCAGTCGGATAGATCGCTCCCCCCGGAACCGGGGATCATGGCGCTCCGCTGTGCAGGCTATCCCAGACAGTAACGTAGTCTTGTCTCCAAGACTTCCTGATGACTGCGTATTCAGTTTTCAAAGTCCACACCAGCGGGTCTCCCCGGCTGATGATTTAATTGTAAGGGAAATCAGGCCCGTTCCAGAGGGACGGGCAGGGCATCTTCATCCCGGAAAGCGACCCTTTGAGGGCATCCCGCCTTTATAAGCCTTTTTTCAGGGCCGTAAGCTCGTCGATCAATGTCTGGAGCTTGTCCCGCGCCGCCGCGACGGAACCGCCCCTGCCCAGGACAAGGAAGTCCAGGCTCACATCAAACGCCGCGGCGAGGGCGATCAGCAGATCGACAGAGCATCCACGCTGTCCGCCCTCGATCTTTCTCAGGTGGTCCAGGCTGATGTTCAGGGCCTCCGCCAGTTGTGCCTGTGTCATTTCATGGGCTTTGCGAAGCTCCTGGATGCGTTTTCCGCTCTCGCAAGTGTCATAATACATAAGGTCTTTCATGTCTTGTCCTTTCCGCTGGCCTGGGGCCAACGGACGGGCAGGACATAAAAAGAGCCGCATGACGGTGTAGCCGATCCTGGATACCGATAAGACAGGGCTTCTTTTCAGAAGCTCTGTCCCATGCGGCTCAGGATGACTACGCCAATCAGCGGCTCCACAGCTCAGCTATGTGTTATTCAGTTTTCATCTATCTCAGCCTCTTATTGAGGGTGAAACCTTGTCCTTCTCATGCTCAATACGTCAAACACGGTGATCTCCCCGCATTTCTTGCACTTTGTCTCCACATGGCCCCTTGTGTCCTCATATACCGCCAGTGCGTTGTGCTGGCAGTATGGGCAGCGGAGGTAGCGGGGCTTCTGCTGGGCGATGGCTTTCCTCGCCCGGATGATCTTCATCTGCATCTCGGCAGACGGTTCGGATATTCGGATGCCTCTGCTCATGCCCACACCTCCAACGGGTCTATGTACTCCGCGTAAGGGCGCTCCTCCATATAGCCCAACTGCCTCAGCCGGATGACGGCGGCGCTCCTGGATACGCCGAGGGTCTGGCAGAGCTGTTTCAGGACCATAAGGTCCATATAGCCAAACCAGCCCTCATAATCTATGAGCTTCCTGCCACGGGCAAGATGATACATGGCCCGGTCGATCTCCCGCTGGGGCATCAGGATCGCCGCGCCCAGGGCGTTCGCCTGCCACTCGTTCCAGTCCTCCCGTGTTTTCAGGTCACGGAGGGAGTAGGCGGTTCGGGGGGCATACGCCTCCTCGCAGGCCCGCCTTGCCTCGTCAGACTCCATCTGGAACAGGAGCTGGTGGGCGCATTCATGGGCAAGGGTGAAGCGCCGCTTGCCGCATCTGGACCTGACCTGCCCCGGCTCCATGAAGCTGCTGTCCAGCAGCACCTCATTTGCCCTTAACGGGATGACGTGGGTGACGCCCCGGTATGTCGCGGCATACTCCGTGTCCGTGTAGGCGGTCAGGCCGCAGATGCTCCCATCTTCCGACAGGCGGGCATAGGATACCCGCAGGCCAAGATAGTCCGTGGCAAGCCAATCTATGGGCGTGGCCTGGGCATAATGTGTTTCGGGGGCAGCGCGTTCCCCGAAGAAAAACTCATTGAAATCTTTCGTCACAGCTGCCGCGATTTCTTCGATCTGTGTATAGGATAGGATCATTTATAACTCCTTTTGGATAACGATCCGTCAGCCCGTTGGGGCCGAAGGAAAAACACTGGTGTCCTTGTAAAAATTCGTGCATAATCGACTTTTTTCGCTCACCCCCTTGACGGAATACGTAAAATACGGTATGATTTATGCGTAATCCGATTACGCTTCTATTATAAGCAAGCTATTTACGCTTGTCAATAGTGTTAGCGTAAATAATTTGCTTGTCATACTCAGAACAGCAGGAGGTTTCACAATGAAGTTCGGGGAAAAGGTCAGGGAACTACGCAAAAAATGCGGTATGACGCAGGCGGAACTGGCGAAAAAAGCCGGCCTGGGCCTCAAGACCATCACCAATTATGAAGGCGGCTCGACCTATCCGCAGAACCGGGAGGTCTACGCTACACTGGCGGAGATACTCGGCTGCGAGGCGGACTATCTGCGGAGCGAGAACGAGGAATTTATCGCGATGGCCCAGCGGGAATATGGCTACCGGGGCAAAAAGGGCGCGGAGAAGCTGGTCGAGGAGCTGACCGGCCTGTTCGCCGGCGGCGAGATGGCCGAGGAAGATATGGACGAGATGATGCTGGCCATTCAGGAGGCTTATGTTATTGCCAAGAAGAACAACAAAAAATACACCCCCAAAAAGTACCGCAGAAGTACCGGAGGTGGGGAGTAAACGGTCCGTACTTTTGGACAGTGTTTGTGGTATCCTGTTCTTCAGGCATAAGGGGGCGATGAGATGATGATTAAAACTGAGGATGCGGTGCGTATGGCGGTCAAAGTCCTCCGGCGTTATGGAACGCGCAGCCCGGACAGGCTGGCCCAGGAGATGGGCATTATCGTGATGGAGAGGCCGTTCGTAAAGCAGAAGGGAGCCTACAAGGTAATTGAGCGCAACCGCTTCATTTTCATCAAGGAGGACCTGCATCCGGTGATGCACGACATTGTCCTGCTGCATGAGATCGGCCATGACACGCTGCACCGGCACGAGGCGGTCAGCACCGGGGGCTTTCAGGAGTTCAATATCTTCGATATGGGGAACCGGCGCATGGAGTATGAGGCCAACATCTTCGCGGCGCAGATCTCGCTCCCTGACGATGAGATACTGGAATACATCTACCAGGGGTATGATGTGGGGCAGATCGCAAGGGCGATGGACTCCGACATCAACCTTGTGGCGCTCAAGGTGGCAGAGCTGAACCGGCAGGGGTATTCCTTCCGGGAGCAGGAGTTCAGGGGCGATTTTCTGAGATAACAACGATGTGTGGCTTGCCGGGGAGCCTGTGCCGCTCCCCGGCTTTTTGTATTTGGGTTTTTCCGCAGATGGAGGATGGACAACGGCAAAAGAATGTGCTATACTTGTACTCTCAGCAAAACGCAATTTGTGGAGGTTTCAAATATGAGGACAATTATTTCTATCGTAATAATTATAGTCGCTGCTGTTATCGGCTTTGCTATGGGAGCAGGTATGAATGAGGCTATGGGCGGCGCAACTCTATTTGCAACGATTGCAGGTTTCGCGTGTACTATTCAAGCGATTGAAAGCAAGAAAAAACAGTAGTTTTCATCGTACTAAATATTGACATCACCAAAGACAGCGGGCGCTTTGCCTGCTGTCTTTTTTCATGGCGAGAGAAGGTGCTACCACGGCCACGATCTACATCCGGCCCTACAAGCAGGCGGCGGGACTGAGCGCCGTCCAGACGCTGGAGGAGCGGTTTGCCTACGGACACCCTCAAAAGCTGGCGGCCGTGTTCTCCCACCTTTGCGACCCGGCCACAGCCGCCGAGTTCCGGCCTTGAACGAAAAAATACGCCCTGGACTGACTGGAAACAGTTCGTCCAGGGCTTCTTTTTTGCTTATTCCTCAAACAGCTTTGAAACAGGGACTTCCAGCGCCTCCGCGATCTTGAACAGCGTTTCCATCGACACGCCAAAGGCCCGTGTGGGGCTTTCGACTTTAGCGACAAACGACCAGGACTTGCCGATCTTATCAGCAAATGCCTCCTGCGTCAGCCCTTTCAATTTTCGGTAGTATTGTACCTTCAGCCCAAAGCGAATGTACTGCTCCTGGTATTGTGTTTCCATAGCATCGCCCCTCCTGTTAAAAGGTTATCATCTTTCGGCAGTTTTATTTATGGAGGGTAGTTGCCATTTATGGCAATGTAATGATATAATACTGCCATGTGTTGATATAGGGAGGGAGCAGAATGTGGGAAAGGACCTGTTGCTTTAGCGGCCACCGAGAACTGCCGATAGGGGGACGAGAGCAGCTTGCCGAGAAGCTGGAGGACACGATCACCGGCCTGATCGACAGGGGCATCCGATTTTATGGTGCTGGGGGCGCCCGTGGCTGGGACACCCTCGCCGCCCAGACTGTACTCAGGTTAAAGGGGCGTTATCCGCATATCAAGCTGATTTTGGTATTCCCCTGCCGGACACAGACAAGGGGCTGGCCTGCCGATGATGTGGCGGAATATGAACGTATCAAGGCTCTGGCGGATAAGGTGGTCTATACCTCCCAGGCGTACACCAGGGGTTGTATGCACAAGCGGAACCGCCATCTGGTGGACAACAGCAGCGTGTGTGTCTGCTACCTCAACAGGGAGAGCGGCGGGACGGCCTATACAGTGGACTATGCGGGAAAGAAAGGACTGGAGATCATCAACCTTGCCCTCTAACAGCAAAAGCGCACCATAGGCGGTTAGGGGCTGTTCTCTTGACGGTCTGGATAGGCGGAACGGACATAGAGCAGGGATTGTTTCCAGCGGGGAAGTGTGCTATACTGGGGTTAGCAAACTAAGCGACAAGTTGGATTTTCAGAGGAGGGTTTCTTAATGGAGATGGAAGGTATTGTATCTGTATGGGCGGGTGTATTTGAAACAGACAAGGCATTAAGGGAATATTTTGATTATATGCCTGGGCGTGACATTCCTCCTTTTAGCCAGGATTTTTTTGATGGGTGCGACATCTATCCTTTTGACATAGATTTTTCAGAACGAAGTGTTCATGAATTTACAGTAGACCCAGAAGTGTTGGTATGTCATAATTCTGAAGGTACAGATATAGGGCTGGAATTGAAAAAACTCTTTCCGCAGGGGTTGGAAAAGCCCTGCAATGCGGCAATTTTGGTCTACAACTACAAGTATGACCCAGAAGACGGCACTCCCAACCCCAATGCACCAGTGACTTTTTTAGGTGCGGTTCCATGTGCTTTGGATTGATACACACCAGCTTATCAGGCTGACAAAAGTACAAAACAGTGCGGCGGTGATTATCCCGCCGCGCTCTCTATTATTGCCCCATATCCTGCCCTTGTCGGTCAAGCATTTGCCCCTATCCTGTTCTTTGGGAGAGGCCGGGGGCGCAGGGGCAGAGCCACCGCAAAACCTACCGTCAGCCGCCGCAGTAGTGCAGACGGTTTTGCCGTTAGAATGGAGCAGACGAAAGCGGGGCAGGATTTGAAAAATCCTGTTCCCCGTTTTCGGCGGCGAAATGACAACGGCAAAAATACAGACAGTCGGAACGGCATAGAACGGGGATTGTTTGCGATAGAAAGATTTGTTATACTTTGAATTGATAATCTACCCATCAATCTGGAGTTTTATGAGTTTTTTGTTTTCCAATGCGAGGAGGTACATGATTGAGTTATTCCATAATGATTGCGCCTTTCGATTTTGCAAATCATAATAGAATTGCAGCACGGCAGTTTTTTGATAACTATGCGTTTTTTGAACTGACACCAAAGCAAGCCAAAGAATATTTTCTGTGGTACACAAGTGAAATTCCGAACCGGATTGCCCTGCTGTTGGAGTATATGAAGCAGGAACGCCCAGAAACGGAGCCGTTTGACTATTCTCCAGAATCCTTGCTTCCGTTGTGGGAATGGTATGAGCAAAAAATTGAGCAGGTTCCCATGACAGCAGAAGAAATTGAGCGCCGGGTCAAAGTATTCCCAAAGTATTTGGAAAGCGAGATTCGTAAAAACACTAAGAAATTCACAGACGAGACGCTTTCCCTTGCTTTGGATATATCCATCTATCTCGGAGAGGTAATTGTCAAAAATCATCCTCACCTTCGTTGGAATTACCGCACAAGACCCAAGAGAGAAATATCAGTTTACAGGCCCGTAATAGATGGGCTGAATCACAAAGTTACTTTAGAACCCTCCCGGTCACTTTTTGTACTAACGCTCGAATCAACGAAAGAGAAAAATCAAACCAGATTATATGATCTCTATCGTAATTGCGAACCCGAATATTTTATTCCATTGAAACAGTAAGAATAAAAACAGTTTATCTGTTTACCGCGCCACATCCTGCACCCTGCGGGGCTGCTACTCCCGCTGTTCCTGCCGCAAGATGTTGTAAACGCGCCTGCGGATTTGCTCGGCTTCTTTCACTTCCCCTTTCAGCGCAAGATACCGCCGGTTGAGCGTTTCCCTCTCGGCGGTCAGCTTGGCATACTCCGCTTTCCATGCCTTTACCGGCAGGGCGGTCTTGCCGTTCATCACGCCGCCCGCCGGTTACGCATTTGCCCTTATCCTGTTCTTTGGGAGAGGCCGGGGGCGCGGGAGCAGAGCCACCGCAAAGCCTACCGTCAGCCGCCGCAGTAGTGCATACGGTTTTGCCGTTAAAATGAAGCAGACGAAAGCGGGGGGCAGGGTTGTCAAATCCTGTTCCCCGTTTTCGGCAGCGAAATGGCAACGGCAAAAATCCAGACAGTCAAGGGGTAAGAGTGGAGATTTTTTGCGGAGCAAAAAATACTACTCGGCCCTTGACAGTCTGGATAGTCGGAACGCATAGAACGGGGATTGTTTTAGGTGAGAAGATGTGCTATACTTGGACTTGTAAACTAACCAATAAATCGGTATATAGCGTTAGGAGAAAAGGGATGGAAGATAAGCTCACAGTGAAAGAAGGCAGACAGCTGGCACAGAAGCGGCTGAAGACATTTTTACAACCCTTGGGATTCCGGCCCTATCCGCGCCCTTATAAACGTTTTTTGCGTGCGCGTGAGGAATGGATTGACGAAATATCCTTTTACACCGACCGCATTCACGGCGAGATTATATGCTATATATATCCACGTTTTGCACCTTTCACTTGGCTTGAATGTGACAGGGAAAGGCTTTGGCGTATAGAAGGAAAACCTGTTTCAGACTTAAACTGGGACTATGTACGGTTTGACGAGGGCTTGGACTATTTTGAAGCGGTATGGCGGGACATCACCCATGCAATAGAGTACAAGGTTCTGCCTCAAATGGAGGAAATGACAGCGGATATATTTCTTTCTCGGCAGACACAACCCAGTAACGATGTAGGAGACTTATTTCTTCCTTATCAGAATAAAGCCATTAGTTTACAAAACCGAAGTTTGATGTGTGATCCCATAGCCGCAGGTCACGGTATGGAGCTTTGGCATTTGGGATGTTTCGATGAGGGAGTTCCTTATTTACAGTTTGCCCAAAGAGGTTATCACTCGCAATTATCGAAGATTGCTCCAGAAGAACGGGAGATTTTTCAAAAACGATTTATAGAACTGGCTTTTTTAGAGGAATTATTGGCACTGTGGGAACAAAAGGAGAAAGATTGGAAACTGGCAATTCGGGGAAAACTCGACCAGATTGCGGCGGATTGGCCTATATATGTGTAGTTCCAGTTTATCGGACTAATTCAAAACAGGGCGGCGGTGATTATCCCCGCCGCCCTGTCCGTTACCGCTCCATATCCTGTGCCCTGCGGGGTAGCTGCTCCTGCTGTTCCTGCCGCAAGATACTGTAAACGCTCTTTCGGATTTGCTCGGCTTCTTTCACTTCCTCTTTCAGCGCAAGATACCGCCGGTTGAGGGTTTCCCTCTCGGCGGTCAGCTTGACATACTCCGCTTTCCATGCCTTTACCGGCAGGGCGGTCTTGCCGTTCATCACGCCTTTCAGATAGTCGTGCGCCGCCGTGAACAGGATTTGCTCAACCTCAGTCAGATGCTTTTTCCCTTTGTACTTGAAATAAATCTCGGCCTGCTCAATGTGCTTTTTCAGAGTGCCTAACCGCCGGTCAATGGGTTTCAATTTATTCTGAATGTCAAGCTGTTCCCCTATCATGGACTTGAATTTTTCATCAAGTCCCGCCATATCACAGATGCCGTTGACTTGCAGGAAACTCAGCATTTTCGCCGCGTCTTTGAGGTTATACAGCGATTGGGAAACCTGTGATTTCCCCTCCCGCGCCCTGCGGGACAGGATGCCCTGGATATAGTCGGCAAGGGTGGGCGGCTCGGTGTTCTCCTGTTCCTCTTTCAGCCACTTTTGCAGCTTGGCGATACGGGCTTTCAGCTGCCGGAGTTTTTGGTTCGACACTTCGATTTCCCGGTTCAGATCGCCGCGCTCGGTGCGGATGCCGCGCTTCTCCATAGCGGATGCGGCAACGCCTAAATGGACGGTGGGTATCAGGTCGATGCCCTGCCGCTCATAACTGCGGTGGTCGATGCGCTGGTTGTGTCCGTA